>Ga0206692_1185593_pt1 | contig 28984 bp, 1 predicted proteins | sample M240m12015metaT_FD_159670 | JGI IMG/M metagenome (GOLD analysis project Ga0206692, IMG submission 159670) | Metatranscriptome of ammonia-oxidizing marine archaeal communities from Monterey Bay, California, United States - M2 40m 12015... | ecosystem: Environmental > Aquatic > Marine > Intertidal... | reverse complement strand
ATCGGTATGTTATTTGTTATTATTTATGCTTACTTTGTAGTTTAAAATCATTGTTGTCTTAATTTGAAGATAATCGAAGAAGATACTTGTGTGGAGTCGGTGCTGATTGATCTACATTCTACTTGCGACCATAACTCGTTTTTTCTTCTTCATCTCTTTTTTTATTTTTTTTTAAGTTATTAATAATAAAATATAATTTTTCTTTTTCATTCTTTTCTATTCTCTTGAAACTTCTCCTCGTTCATTAATCACTGTCCGTACCACTCTCTGATCCACTTCCACTGCTTGAACTACCGCTGCCACTATCACTACCGGAGGAACTGTCGGCTTCCTTTTTACTCGCGACAGCTTTCTTCGTTGGTCCTCCAGTCTTTTGCTCAGATGTCTTGGTGCCTCCTGCTGTTTTTTTTGCTCCCTCCTTTTTCACTTGTGCAGGTGGTTTTTTTTGGCGCAGGTGGTTTTTTTGGCGCAACTTTTGTCATGGATGGATTCTTCTCGTCGTCCGAGTCTGACGAGTTGTCCATGGGATCATCACTTCCGCTGCTGCTTCCGCTACTGCTTCCGCTACTGCTGCCGCTACTGCTTCCGCTACTGCTTCCGCTTCCACTGCTGCCGCCGTCAGCTTTCTTCGCACCTTTATGATGGTGGTGATGATGCTTCTTCTTTTGCTCGTCGGCCACACTCTTCGATTGTTGTGACGGTGGTGGTGGTGGTGGTTGTGAAGACTTACCCTCACCTCCAATTACCATTTGATCCTCTTTGGTCGAGTTCGTTTGCTGCTTGTCTACTTCCATGTTGACATCGGCGACAACGTCGCTGTCCGAATCATAACTGCTGACACTCACATCACTCGAAGATGAAGAGGACGACGAGGACGACGAGGATGTGTCCGAGCCATGCTTCTTCTTGTGATGATGAATTTTCTTAGCAACCATGCCTTGCATCGGTGCACCAACTCCAGCAAGCATCTGTGCAGATGCTGTCATGCTGTTGTTCTTGAAGTCCATCATCTCATCATTACCCGAGTCTGCCGATTTACCTTGCATCAAACCTGTCTGCGGTTGTGACTTGGACGCAGGGACGATCTTAGCCATGTTGAATGGACCTTTTTTAGCTTGGAACAAAAGAGCAGCTGACGGCGTTGCAGGAGATCCACCATTTGGCATTGCTGCTGCAAGCTTCTTCTTGTGTCCAGCCAGCACTGTTGCACCCATGCCACGAATTTTCGATTGATTGGCTTTGATACGTGACCACATGAGCTGCCTGGTCGTGCGTCTTCTTTTGGCCGCGGAACAAAATTCGTGCACAAATACGACACCGTAGTACATGACACTGAAAATGAACAAAAACATGACCAGATACGTGATAACTTTGCCACGAATTTCGTACTCGGGGACAACAGCACGCTCAAGAATGTAATCTGAATCAAACATGATACCAGCCAGCACAATGACACATGCGGTCATCAACAAAGTGCTCTCGACCACGTTGTAGTTGAACGGGGAGAAGGCATGTTTGGCCATCAGCTTTTCTTGCTCGTCAATTTGCAAGCGCATGCTGTGCATGAGTTGGTAGTACGCCTTGCCATTAATACGGACAAGCAACTGCGCACGCTCAAGCTTCTTGATTTCTCGAAGAATTGTCTCCTCTGCCTCTTTACGAACAATCTTTGCTTTCTCCAACATGCCCATGAACGGATCGTTGTCGACGTGATATGAAAATGCCAAGAAGACGACGAACAGTGTAATGGCCATTTGGAAAGTTGGATAATTGCGAAAGTATATTCCAAAAAAGACGAGGAAGAACTTTTTGCCAATAACAACCAAAGCCCACCAGTGCTTGTCCGGTTGGTACGGAAAGTACATTTTACCAAACATTTTACGTGTTCCATAATTTTTGTTGGTTGCTGGATCTTCACCACGTCCGTGTGCACGAAGCATTTGATCTTCCACAATTTTGCGCTTTCTTCTTTTGAATACAATTAAAATGTACAAGGGGAAACCAAGACAGTAGAACATAAGGACTCCAAGTGCATACGGCGTAAGGCGAACTTGGACACCTCTTGGATCACCACATTCTTCCATCGGCTCAGCAGCAAGAAATTTGCGCCCTGTAATAGGTTTCGTATCAATGCAATTGAAGATGGAAAGAGCCGCACGACAAATGCCAAGGTAGAGAAAGTATATGAGCGTATTAATCATGGAGACCACTTGCGTGGTCAACGGAAGCTCATTAATTCTTGCTGCTCGTTTTTCTGCTTTGGTCATTTTTTTGTCCATGCATCGTTTGCATCCGCGTCGGAAACCCAAGTATGCCATTGCGAGCGTCACAAAAAGTCCACCAATGAACGGAAGACTGACTTTTATCCACCACTTTCGCTCGAACGTGACCCATCCTTGGGCCATGGGCAGGCACTCGGGCGCTGCAAGATCAATATCAAATTGGAAAATGGCAAACCACTTCAACATAATTTTAAAGTCATTTGGCCACTGTGCTTTGCTTCTAGCAAACAACGAGACAACTTGGAAGTAGTCAACTCCAATGTTAATGATGGTCGTGTTGACGTTCATTCTTCTCATGACAACCATCATGGCTGTACCTAAAATCGCACCCAAGACGAGCATGAGTGGAATGAGCCATGGTGTCTCTGGGCAAGGTTGACAAATTCCATCTAATCGGAAGTGCGTGCCTGGGTTGCATTGACTGCATCTTGGTGCAAAGCAAGTGCACCCGGAACGTTTCCTGGCTTCCGCCAAGTACAACTGGCAAATGTTACTGTTCATCTTGCCAGCAGCCTGTAGATCCATGACAATTTTTCTAGTCTCTGGGTATTCTCCTTCGTCATTGGGATCGTTAGGTCCATCGAGAAGTATTCCGATTTCATCGGAACACTCATCCTTGAAACTATCTACGTGATTATCAGGCAGGAACATGTCATCAAACTCGCATGCATGTGGTTCCACATTGTTTTCAGTACCCGGAACCAAAGAAACGACAGTTGGCAAGGTCCAATGCACTCGATTGCACACGCGGAGTTGTTTCCCTGAAACTATATCACGCTGCAAATAGTACGGCTTGTAGTAGCCCACGTATCCATCTTCGTTGTTGCAGACTCCACCCTGATTGCACGATTCCGGTGGTTCACATGGCATGATATGAGGACAGATAGTACGATTCGCGTCCATTGGCACGTCTTCTCCGTTGTTCAGTGTGACGTTACCTTTCACACGTGTTGGGTGGCAGAACGTGCCTGGACGCGTGCCTTCATCGCAGACGAGATCAAGTTCTGGGTCGCCCTCTTCTTCGTTCCCAAGACATTTTGGTGGAATTGTATCGTATGCATTTGGAAGTTTGTTGACCCACATACCACCAGCACCTTCTTGACCATCGGAGTCAGTACCCGTGCCACGCACCTCTTCACCTACTGGCGTTTCGCACTCCTCTTTGGTGTATGAGTACACCATGGCATCTGTCATATCATTGTAATCACAAAATTCGTTCAAACAGCACTTAGCTGCTGTTCTGCAACCTCCATCTTGACAAATTGTTGGTGGAAGAATGGAGAATCCTCGATTGGATACTGGCTCGCTCGTACCAAAATTAGAATCGTAGGTCGCGTGACACTTGGCAGCGTACACACTTTCAATTGCATCAGGGATGTTTGGATGTCGCTGAATGTAGTTCCAACACTTTGCACAGTACTCACCAATTTTACCGTAGTAATCTTCGAAGCATCGAGCATCAAGAGCAATGTCCATGGTGACCAACTGTGTTGCTACATCAACTTGGATTCTCTTGCGACCCACTGTCGTTGGAGGCACCAGACACGACAACATTGGACGGCCGGAGTATCGCCACGGATGCTTTGTGTGAGGATGCCACTTTGCATCAAGGCATGGTTCGTACGAAGGTGGTCTGCCATCCCGATACTCGTGCTTCAGAGTGATGTTCAAAAAGTTCAAATCAGGCACCTTGCAAATACCAAAGCCCGAATTTTCACCACCTGAATAGCACTTGGCTGTGGCCTGGGGGCAGTACTTGAACTCAGCCCAATTTGTGGAGTCGCTGAGTGAGATCCCATCTGGACGAGGTTTACACTGGATTATGTCGCCATCACCACACGTTTCTGCATTGCAAAGTTTCGCGCTGCTGTATTTATTTGGAACATTTGCAAGATTTACCAATGGCTCTTCCTCACCAAAGTTTTCTCCAAGAATGTAGAAACGCCATGGGACCTCCAACTCTTCTCCCATTCTTTCTCCTCCTATTGCGGCAATGACACCAGACAAGGATGCTGAATCAATATCTGGACCAAATCGAGTGTCCAAAATATCAGGCTCCGAATATTCAAATGTCTTGGGATTTGAAGCTCTTCCGTAGACGTCATTTCTAGACTCGAGACGTGCAAGACGTCTCGAAGCATGCTCACGTTTTGAGAGGCGACGGCGCGATGCTCCTCCAATTGCCAAGTTGGCATCGTCAGATGCTGCTGCGAGCACTGGCAGAGACTGTTCCAGCACTGCCTCGGGGTCCAAGACGACAACGTTCACATCACGTGTTCTAACTTCGGCATGCGAGGCACCAACGCCCGCTGGCACCTCGAGCGTCATTTGTTTATGAGTTCTGTGTGTTGCTTTCTGCTTTTCATCGCAACCGTTGGAACATTCTTGTGGTTCAGGTGGTTCAGGTAATCCAGTTTCGCCCGAATAGCCACCACCTCCTGCAGCCTTTGTGATCGGGTTGTCGTGAATGTCGTACTTGATTCCGCCCCGGCAAAACTGGTCACAGTTTTCATATACGGTGGACTCCATAATTTTTTGTTCAGCATCATGAACTAAGACTAATGGCATGCTCTGACCAAAATTCTCACCCGCAAGAACAAATGTTGATTTAAATTCACATTTTTGTTTGCCGTCTCCATCAAGATCTGCAACTATAAATTTGCCACAGCCACTGGTTGGAAAGTTGTATTCACCTTCCTCTCCAGATGCACTTTCACCTTCTGCTGTAAGAGAGTCAATTCGAGCACGGGAATATGAAACGTTGATCATAGTTGGTCCTACGTACACGTCATTTTCATCGAAATTGCTTGCATCAGCCTTATAATCGAGGTACTTGGCGTAATCTTCCGGTTTCACTGTCTGTTCCTGAATTTCAAGACGGAACTTTAAATTTTGACCCTCACCCGGTTTCAGTTTGAACTTGAGATGTCTGTGACGATCAAGTTTGCTGTCATCAAATTCTGCTCCTCGTCCCAGCTCAGTCTGTGAAGCTGGCTCAATTTCACTCTGGTCTAAAAACCATTTGCTCCAAACGCCCTCTGGTTGCACCACATGGGAGCCAGCAGCGACCGATTGCTTGGCAGATTGACTGCCAAAGTTCCTGCCTTCGACGTGAATCCAAATATCTTGATTTCCATTGAAAGATTTACCCGATGTCGGAAGACCTGGACCTCTTTTCAGAGCTGAGGACGGCACAATAATTTCACCCTTGTAGTTCGTACCATGATCAGCGACGATTTCTTCCCCTTCTTCATTCAGTGTAATTTTCTCAACAAACGTAGTTGTGTAATTTTCATGCTCAACCCATATTTTACTAATTACAGGAGCATCAAAGTCGTACACAATTGGGTTGCTCGCATCATAGAAATCTGAAATATCGATACCTCGATTGCCGTTGGCCCATGTTGATTTAATAGCATGAATGTTTGGTTTACTGGCATCGGTGTCATTGTGATACACCCGTACGTCCACGTCCAAGCCCTTGCCCTCACCCTCGGACATGATACATTCAATTTTGTAGTGATCGTGGTAGGTAATGGGGCAGTTCACACCTGCAATTTCGACAATGAGTGCATCCTCCACACTTCCTGATTCTTCCTCGGTACCTGCGTACAATCCGTTCAGCGGAATACTGTACGACAAGAGTGAAGAAGGTTCTTTGCGACCAAAGTTGTATCCTGTCAAAGTCAGTTTGAAACCACCTTCAGTATTTGCATTTGGTACACCATCAGCATCTGGCTCAGCTACCACAGAAATCAAATCTGGTGGTAAGTAATTCACCGAACATTCTTTGCTGTCTGAGTCTTTGCAAGTAGATTGTTGGCCTGCAACGGAGAAACTAATTTTTAAGTTATCAGGATCTTCGCCGTCAGGAATTTTCACGAAAAGTACGGACTGCGAATAGGTAGACACAGACACGGGAATATTAAACCCATCAAAGTTGTACTTTCGCTTGTCAGAGTTCTCTTTGTACTCTGTACACCACTTCGCGATGTGTGTCATTTTGTTCTTTTTCCACTTGTCTGCTGTCATTACAAGATCAAACGAAGGGCGGAATTTTTCCAGACCCGTCTTTCTGATGACATCTTTGAATGCCGCAAGCGTATTACCTCTGTCAAATTGAATATCATCCAACATACGTGTGCAGTATTCTGTAGAAAGCAAACCAATTTCTTTGTCAGTTGGATCAGTTTGGAATGCTTCCACCATGTCTCCACAGTCGACCGCTTCCGTTTCCACTGTACATGGACGTCCTGCTGATATCAAATCACTTTCACGCTGGAGCATATCAGCTCCTCCTCGAGTGAGCAAAACATAACCGAATGGCACCATTGGCGAAGTAATGTATTGATTGTGTACCTCATTCGTGTCTTCATGGCGAGTTGTGGAATCTCTTCTCTGGATCATTCCTTCCTCGTCAAGTCCTACCATGGTAGCTCCCTCGCATCTCATGCATGCCAGACCTTGGCCCGTCTCACAAGTATTCATGTTTAGCAACATCTCCTCCTTTTCTTTTTTCGTGTATGCCTTTCCAAGATTGCTGTACACGGGAAAAGATTCACATTCAGTAGCTTTGTACGAATTTGGAATATCTTGACGACGATCATTTGGTGGAAACTCTTTGACATACCATGGGCGCCAGTCTGTTCTACCATCAATCTCCACGCGTTTTCCGCTTGTATGTGGGCCTACAAAAGTATTTTCAACAAAGACAGGCTCTTCCAAACGAAGTTGATGCCTCTGCTTGCAATACCACACCTCTTCAAGAACAGATTCCTCAGCGATTCCAGTTGGCTTTGCTCTGAGTCTGTGCTCAGTGCATCCAGCATTGGCAGGAGTCAAGTACACGATTGGCTTGACGTTACCAAAGTTGTTTCCTGTAATCTTAACCAGTCCACCTGGCGTTGGCACTTGATGTTTTCTTTTTACAAGACAGTCAGTGAATCTCTGCTGGATGGTAACGTCCCATTCATTAACATCGTCACCAACAACACCCAAGAATTCCGGATCATCACAGCTAAACGCAGGTGCCACAATCGTACCCGCATTGACGATGCGCGTTGTTTTATCACTGCTGGTGGTCTCTAATTTGTAGTGTGAAGCGCGGTCACCACGTGTCCAGGCCCAAACGATGCTCTGCTCTGTGTTATCCAACACGAGCTTATTTTCCAAAGATTTGTCTTTCTGCATCTCCGTGTATATTTCCAACACTTTAAATATTGGTGTGCGCTCATGTGTCGCTTGCCAGTCAGGTCGATTCTCTCTGTTATACACGATTTCATATATTTCTTTGTCCTGCACAAGCATGACACGTTCTCCCACCATTGGCTGATGTGTATTTTCTTGAGGAATCAGCTCTGTTTTCAAAATTTCAGGCTCTCTGTACGAGATGGAGAACGGGAGACTTTTTTGATTGTCTCTTTTGAGATAACCACTCATGGCTGTTCCCTCTCCTGGTGGAATACGGCATGTAATGTCAACGATTTGTTCCGGTCCTTTCTCTTCTTTCTGTTGATCGGCATCCAATTTTCCTGCAGTCCAGGTCAGAGTTATCGATTCGATATCGCAAGATGCTGCGACGAAGTTCTCACTCTCTTTAATTTGTCTGGCTGCCTCACCGACAGGATTTTCTTCCAAATTCAAAAAGTCTGATAGCTCTGCTCCCGTTTCCGTTGTGATCCTTTGCGTGTTTTCAAAGCATTGGCGAATGCTTCTTGAAGGGTCATAAAATGGTGAAATTTCTGGTTCGTCAATATTATCACCAGGAGGTCCTGGATCATTTTCACCGACGCATATTGTTAAACGTGACAAGTCACACTTGAGCCATTTCAGTGGTGAAAGTTCGTATCTTTTCTTCACATCGTCAAATATTGGTTTCGATGTTTGAAGCAGGCAAGAGTTAGCACCACGCTTCAAGAAAGGATACTTGCCACTGTGTACGGCTTTGTACGCTTTGTCGTTGCAATAAGAGTTGTCGTGCTGCATTTGGCAGTACTGGCCTCTTCCATCATCGCCGAAGTATCTCAACTCAGGATCGCATTGACCGCAAGTTTTACTGGTGTCTGTAACATAGTTTGTTACATTTTTGTCATCAATTGCAATCTTGCGACATGTGCAAACATCATCACAAGATTCGCCTCTTCCTTCATCTGGCATGTCGGCCTCCAGAATTTCCTCGCACACTTGACATTCAAGGCATGATGTTGTCAATGTGCGACCAGCTTTCTCGTTGGCCCAATTGGGAGGGCATCCACCTTGTCCAGCATATGTGGCATACGACTTTGCATCACCCTTCGAATCTTCTGCACACGTTCCGTACCAACCCACTGTGTCGAATGGTTGCAACTCGGCAACACATTCGTCGCAATCCCCGTATTTATCTCCGTTCGCGATCGGCGAATACACTGACGTAATGTTTGGCGACAGTTCAGAAAATCTTGTCCACTGACTAGCTTGATTTGCTCGTTCTATCTGGATAAAACCAACGCAAGAATCCGCTCCACAGCTATCACGGTTAGAGTAGAGGATTTGAACTCGATCATGGTCATATAAAGCACCCCATTGACCGTCAGTCAGTCCCATTCTGCAGCCTTCACCAATACCCGTCTCATTATCAAAACTGCATTGTTCACCGAAAATGTACTTGTTCTCTCGTTGTGCAACAGTGTCCCAAGTTCCATCAATGTTGAACTGCTTTGGGACGCTTCTTCTTGCTGACTGACTGGTATCTGGACAGCATCGCTTTGGATTGTAAATGTCTCCTTCGTCGTTCACTGCATCAGGAGGTTTGTCGTCGTCGCATTGATCTTTTTTCAAGAGCGCCACTGGTACCCCTCCTGGAACTTTGAAGCATTTAGGGCCCTCTTCCCAATCTTTATCGAAAAATTGTCCAGGTCCTACATCAGTATCTCCGAGATGATTAATGCAAAGATCGCACGTCCATGCTTGTTCTCTTTCTCTTTCATCATTGTAAGCTAATGCTCCATTCTCCTGAATCATCTCACACCCTTCCTCCGCGTTATCAACAAAATCCTCTACGAAATCTTTGGTCATTGGCTCGAGCGAGCCAGTCTCTCTGTTGATAGTTTGTTGAGTCAGTTGATCAAAGTTATCAGCAAGCCAGTCTACGTTACACTGTTCTTCCAATTCGTAGTCACAGTCTGATCGGCCTTGTACGGTGTTGAGATCAATCATGTTACACATACCAAGCAACAGCCTGCAAAAACTGTTGCGTACTGCGGCGTAATCCAATGATCCATCATCACAGACGGTACGATCTGTCGCGTACACAGTACCCAGCCCACCAAAGTCTTTCCCAATAATATTGAGTCGTCGATTATCCTTTGTCGTTCCACCAGACACATGAATGTAGTCAATCACTGGTTCTTTGTACCGGAACTGTGTTGACACAGAGAGTTGTTTCTCTCTTCTCGGTTGAGGTGATGCTACAACTGCGACAAATGTGAAATTATTCGCATCACAGTCGGCATCACATTCCAAAGGTGGAAGAGCAATTGCAACTTGATGTTTTGCTCCAGTACAGAACTTGCCTGGCGGACACCCCGGCAAGTTGCCCCACAGAACCCGAGTCAATTTGTGATTGTTCCCACCTCTTGCCATAGGCTCTGGCTCCAGCGCACGTGTGACAGGAAGCTTGTTTTCCCTTTCGCTTGAGAACGTGAATGTAAGCGTAGCATCATCAATGGTTCCAAACGAATAAAATGGATCTGGAAGACCAAAATTTGTACCTTTCAAAATGATCATGTCGGCAACAGTATCTGTCGGGAGAGTCTTTGATTCGGTTGGATCAACAACTTCAATCACAGGATCAGCATACGAAGTTACACACTTTTCATCCAGCTCGTTTGTCTGACCTCCAACTGTCACGCGCCAAAACAGTTTTTTACCAATGGCAGGAACTGTAGTACAATTAATCATCTCGTGGCTGAGGTGAGTGCAACCAAACTCGCGTGTTCCCTCTTTAATTTCTTTGTGATTACCCGGCGTCCACACGTTCTCACCATCTCTCTCACATTCCTCGGTGACACATTTACTGACACATCGTAATTTGCTACCGAACACATCGCAGACTTCGTACTCGATACCTTGTTCGCCAAGAGTCACAGACTCTAAAAATCCACTTGCGCGTTCATCAAAATTGATGGGACCAAAGTGCTCACCCTTAATTAATACCCACTGACCTCCGTTACCGTCTGCATTTTCAGCACCAGGTCCAGTAATTTCGTGGATAATGGGAACATGATACGATGACGTTGGCGAGGTGCTGTTTTGGACGTCAATAGAAACCTCCCATGGATGCTTGTCGCCTACACCTTCAGCCATGATACATTCCATCACCCGATGCTCCTGTGTAACCTGGCAATTAATGCCTTCAAATATTTCTGGTCGATGTTTGTAGAAACCAAAAATATCTGCACGGTTGTTGCCCTGTTGTCCAAAGTTTCTTCCCGAGACGACAGCCACGTCTCCTCCCTTTGTACTTGCCATGTCGAGTGGATCACCGTCGACAGTTTTGATATCAAAAATAATTGGCTTACCATAGCGAAGCACAGAATACTCGAGAGCGGACTCCTGATGATCGATAGTCACTGCCAAACTTTGGTTTGTGCCAGTTCCTGGGACAGTAAAGCATCTCATCAGTGTATGTGCTGTCATGACTTCGCAATGTCTGGTGTATGGACCCAGTTCTTCAACGTTCTCGTTGACAGTGATACCAGAGCCAAGTCGATGTGTTTCTAGAATAAGCCCCGTTTCGTCAACATATTTCACTCCGTCTTTTTCGAATCCCCAGAAATCTTTGTTTTTCCTCTCAATTCTATCACCCTTAACTAACCATGAGAGTGGCCAAGTACCATATTTGTACGACGACACGCCGGATGCTTCGTCAGACAGAGGTCCAAAGTAGTTACCACCAATGAAGACGGTCTCCATACCTTGTGTGCTACCTCCATCAGTAGCTGGACCAAATACGTTGTAAATGAGTGGTGTTTTGTACCTCATTGTCCTGTTCATATGATTGTACAAGAAAGGCTCACTCATTTGGGATCCGACGAAAGTCACCCAGGAGTGACCTTTGCCAGTACCCGGCACTGTGTCGCATGTAATCTCGGTATGATCTTTCGTGACACCACAATTCGCACCCGAGTACTTGTCACTGGCTTCGCCACCACCGTAAGATGCCTGGATCAGCTGAAGTGGATCGTTGGTAGGCTCTCCAAAGCATCCTTTGAAATCGTACGAAGGTACTCCAAGATTATTTCCTACTAATGTAATGCTTTCACCACCACGAGTATCAAAGGCCCACGCTGGTTCTGTTGTATCAAGAATTGGTCCAGTCAAATTATAAATTGTTGGTGCTGCGTAGTTTGTCGTTGCTGTCGAGGTTGGACCAGGGAAATCATAAGTGCCCACTTTGGAGTAACCAAGGTATGCTCTCCACACCTGCTCCGGTCCAACACCAACACTTGTTCTGCATTGAATAGTTTCGTGTGCTTCCGTTACGTTGCAATCTTGAGCACAGAAAAACAGACGAGAAATTTTACATTCTGCTGGATCATACTCTTGCAGAGGATCAGGAGCACATTCTAACATTCTTTGTCCCGCATCCCTTTCAGACCGCTCTGAGGGACACTCACGAGTTCTCTCCGCTGGTGTCACCATTGCTTTATGAGGAACTTTTTGACCCGAAGGGAGCGAACAGCCATCAATATCTTCACAGAACGTTGCCTCCGAGATTGTTCTCCAGTCACAACTGCACATGCAGCTGTCAGAGAGAGGTCCATACTCAACACTAAGCACTGGACTGTCGACTCCTTTGGCACCAAAGTTGGTACCTCTGAGTGTGATTAATGTACCACCGGTCGTCGGCATGTCGACACCACCCTCAATCGAAGTAATTTCTGGCTTCAAATAATAGAGCAATGCGTCAGACCCTGCAGTAACATCCCACGTTCGGCTGAAGTAATTTTCTTCCGACTCGTCAGATTCGTAATGCAGAGATTTTTGAATACCAGCTAGAATCTCTGCCGTTGCACAGTCTTCTTGTTCCCATTTCTCTCTGTAAATTGAACCGTAATCTTTGTTGTTAGCGCACGTCAAATTTGATGTTGCGCGCACCGACTGCTCATTGGAAAGGCACTCGACGCTTTCCGTCTTTCCAGCCAACTGTCGATGCTTTGCGTTGGCTTTGCTCTTACAAATTGCAGCCTTCGTATTATTTTGCTTGACTAGTTGCTCTTTGTTCGTTTCCGTCGCAAATGGTGATCCCGGTACTATGACTGTCGCAGCGAGACGTGAACCATATCCTTCTGGAGTCGTGCACTCGAGGAGTGTATTCAATCGCAATCGCTTGCAGTTTACCATGTCAACTTGGATGCCAAGATCCACGCCGGCAACGTCTAAGTTACTAAGCAACACGCTCACATTTTGCTCTACACCAAGCAAACCAAAATTTGTGCCCTCAATCGTCACGGTTTCACCACCTCTGGTGGCAAGATCACGCTTGTCATATTTTCCTTCCTTCAGTTGCACCTTTGTAATCGTCATGTCATTAATGTCGACAACATTCACAGGGAGAGTCACACGAGCCTCAAGCCTGTTTTCACCATCGACTTCGCAATCTCTGTTGCTATCAATTGTCCATGCTTCTTTGAATCGTTTTCTGCATGCTTGATGCTCGTGTGACACATAACGTTTTTTATTTACTGGATCAAGTCTCGCTTCGTAGTTTGAATCCTTTGACCATGCGTCATCCTTATTCCATTCTGGTGAATGAGCGTGTGACCATTTGCCACCCAGTTTGATGTCGCCATTATCGGTGACGATAACGCCGAGCTCATAACGTTGATTCGCTTCGTAGTCAATGTCGTTGTTGACAGTCAATTGGCCTTTGAACGTGTACTCTGAGCCAGCTACGGGATCGATTCGGAACTGATTCTTTACGTCCGTAGCCGGATCGATGGACCACGTCAGCACCGTGTTGTCATCCTGATCGTCTGCCTCCAGCATCGCACCAATAGGAGTACCCAATGGTGAGCCCTCCGTTACACGAAACACATTGTAATTATTGTTGGCATACGATGTACGCAATGATTTGGTCACAAACCAAGGTCTTTCGTTCACATCCTCCACAGTTATCACCATCGTTGCAGTATCTGACAGCGAGGGAGATTGAGATGATCTCAATTTTTTGTTCCCACCACGATCACCGTATCGATCAACCCACCGGTCATCATCTGTTACCGTCACTGTGAAAGTATACGTTGGATGAGTTTCGTAATCAATACCAATGCCACACGTCAGACATTCCGTAACCAAATGTGCACTGGAATCTTCAAAATCTTGCTTGAATGAATGGACCAACGTGATAACCTTCGCATTCACACTGCCGACCAGCACTGGTCGAGTGAAGCCTACTTGAATCCAATCTCCAGCAACTACACCAACTATATCGCTCGAACAAGTCACATTGTGACTCCCTGCTTCAGAGGTGCATGCATTTGAACTCCAACCATTCTTCATCTGAATTTGATTTCTCTTGTTACCAGTCTGATCATTTGTGGTATACGCACTTTCACCGTACGCATAATCATCTAACTCCACATAAATTTGACCGTGTCTGTTTTCAAGATAATCCATAGTGTCGTTGAGTCGGAATGGATGCTCGGAGGTGCTATCGATGGAGTGCGACACGCGCTCCTCGAAATCTTCGTCATCAGAATCAATAGGAAATTCCACTTTTGTCATGTGATACGAATTTTCTGTAATCATACGTGTCTCGTCGTACACAGATGGTGCTTCGTTCAAGTCCATAACTTTAATGGTAATTTTAGACAACGAGCTTAATTGATTTTCACAACCCATGCAGTCGGCAACATTTGGACAATCAATCTCCTTGCAACCCTTGGTACCAGTGTCTGACAAGACAACTGTAATAATGTACTCCGCGCAAGCTTCGTAGTCCAATAGCCCACTCACTTCAATTTTACCCGTTGAAGGATGGACGGCGAACAGTGCTTCTCCTGGCAACATGCTAATATACTTTCCTGAGATGGAAGCGTCTGCTATTTCCACCTGTTCCTCGATTTCCTCTTCTGTTTCCGTAGTCGTAAACAGGCTACCCGTCGATTGATTACCACCAGTATTATTACCAGACGAACTCCCATTCGAGTTTCCATTGTTTCCAATGTTCCGGCTGGTGTCCTCCAATTCCAAACCCAGTGTTAAGTTCATCTCATCTCGTTGGGGTGTTGGAGTCGAACGGGCCGCTTGCCATAATGCCTTCTCCTCCGCGGTGGTGCCGTTAGCCAGTGTGTCGTTGATGTCACCCACTGTATCAAAGGGATCTGGAGCAAATTCATCCTCTTCAAATACTGGTGGGGTTGTGTGATCTCTGGCAAAAACAGCACTGACGCGATAAATCGGTCGTTGGAAGTTTGGTGCATCACGTTCTTCCTCGTGCTTGTCGTCGTTTTTACCCACCATACCATTGAGCTGATCAATAATTTCATGTTTTTCGGCTGCTAGGTATGGCACGTTCTCATTCACAATGAAAGTTTCTGCTTCCAATGTTGGTCTGGTGTTATCCTCTGTTGTATTCAATAAAACTACAATTTCACCAGAGAGACCACCACCATTTTGATCCGTGACGACGACGGTGACATAGTACACAACACGTTTGCTGAAATAAGTGTAGGCCAAATTATCTTCCAGCATCATAGTGGTGATTTCCATCTGACCAGTTTCTTCGTCAATTTCGAAGAACTCTGAGTATGCTATACCCTCTTCTGCATCAGCCGCCGTATTATTCGCTTGAGTTGCTGTTGGTGTGGTTTCATCTGCTTGATTCGAATTTGGAGCAGCTGAAGCATCTGGTGCACCACCAGGTCCTCCAGATGGAGCCGCCTGCAAAAGACTTCTTCGACGACCTCCACCTGGGGCTCCACCACCGCTACCACCACCGCTACCTCCACCTGGGGCTCCACCACCGCTACCACCACCGCTACCCGAAGTGGTACCCGAAGTATCGGGCGTTTCTGCCGGTGCCGCGGCCAGAGGCGTCGAACTTTGCCCTTCTGGTGGAGTGTTTCCTCCGGACTCAGCACTTCCCGGGGCGGGAATTTCTGGTTGTTCAGCTGGTGCAGCTGGAGGGCTTTGAGGTGCTGGAACTTCATTTTCACCCGCATCAGATTTGTCAACCAGTGCATCCAACGTTGCATTTCCAGTGTCACTTTTAAGTGCACGCGGAAGACCATCAGTTCCAGCATGAGTAGCTCCAAAAAGTACGGCTTGCTTAATGGAAAACACAAATCCTCTGTTTTCATCCGTGGTATCTTGGTCCCGAACATATTTGACCATGGGCTGTCCAACAATGGTTGCTCCTTCCAATTTCTCCTCCCATGTTGCCAAAGAGAAGATTGGAGGGAAAGATGCACCGTCGTCAATGGACGCGAACCATGGCGCCTCGTTCACATCCAATATATTGATCGTTATTTTTCCACTATGAAATTTACCAATCCGATCGGTGATTCTCACGTACAAGAAGTGTGTTCGTTTAGACTCGTAGTCCAAGACTGGCGCATTAGGCAAAACACTGACTAAACCACACGGACTCAAATAATATGGTGCGTCCCCACCACAAAGCGAAGCGTATGCTGCTTGTTTTTCATCAATTTTGTTATACATGGCTGTTTGAACTCCAAATGAAGATGATGCATCTGCTGGACCAGACTCTGTCGAGAATGATACTTTCCCAGCACGTCCCACTTTGTCTTCGTCAGCAGCTGCAAAAATTCGGTCCGTTTCATCAGGATCCGCGTAAGTAATTGCGTCACCTAACACTAAACCAGTTGTGATCAGCTTTCCAGAAACATCGTCATATCCAGCGTAAGAAAATTCCGCTGAATTTTCTTTGATGTCACGTACAGAATCTAACTGGGACAGCATGGGATCTTCTGGTTCATCAAAAATCGCAATTTGAATCGTTGATGTTGTTGTTGGACCACCAACCTCTCTGTCTTTGATCGCGACCACAATCGTGTAATGGCTTTGACTTTCATAGTCAAGTGGAGATGTCACTGATAAAACACCAGTGTTAACATCCAACGAAAAGTGCTCCTGCTCGTTTCCTGATTGCACGGCATATGAAAACAAAGCTGTTTGTGCTCGTAACTCGGGATCAGTCACTTTAGCAGCAATGGTGGCAGAAAAACTTTGCTCGCTGTATTCGAATTCGATGGGGTTCCATACATAGTACCGTAAATGTCCGTACATGTCACCAACAACTAAGTTTGCTTTTGAAGCTCCACCTTCTAAGAGAGCCGTGGGAGCAGCATGCGCGCCAACGTTGACTGCAAGTTTAGGATTTGTGCCGTCACCTGCCTCCAAAGGCTGCGGTGCTTCCCAGTCTGTCCCGTCTAGTTTCATAAGAATTTTCAAGACAGATCCATCTGCGCAGCCGACAACGTAATCTTTTTGACCGTCTTCGTTAAAATCAATGACAGTCACCGTTGCATACGTACAATTGATGCCGGATAAATCAAGAGTGGAGGAGGGTGCACCACCGTTGCCGCCGTACGAAGAGCCGTCAAAGTCGTAGCGATGAATTTTACCACTTCCATCAGCCACAATAATTGTCGTGGCGTCAAATGCGATGGAAGACCGGTAATCAAGCTTAAGATCTTTGCCCGCCCATCCTCCTCGGGCAGTAGTCTTCACATCTTCAACGAATCCGTCCGCTTTTTTGGTAGCATCGTACTTCCAGTTCCACAATCGAAGCGTGGAACCAGGTCGGTTCACATCTGAGCTGGCAACCACTAAATCTAAATCTCCGTCACTGTCAATATCGATTAAGAAAGGGCTCGCTTGGTACCCAACATCAATCAGACTGATGCCATAGTCTTGGCCAGTAGAACCGAGCGTTAATTGATAGCTGCCACTGCTGAGAGTGTAGTATGACAATTTTCCAAAAGTGTTTCCAACAATGAGATCAACCACTCCGTCGCGATTGACATCACCAAATGTTGGCTTGGAGAAGTATCCAACATCAACGTTGGAGAATGGACTGTCGGCCCGGCATTTTTGCATGGATCCACATCGCTGGTCTGCCTCCAAATACCCACCAGTTGATGCCTCATCATCACGCACGTGCTTGTAATACGTTTCATATCGATCGTCACGTCCAGCTTTTATTTGTCCAACGCTGTCCAGCTCGGACACGAGATAGTTGGAATTAATTGGCTGAGGCAGTTCATTCACGTCCGTAACATTCACTTGGATGGAGCCAACACAATCAAGAATTGGCGAGCCGTCATCCGTCGCTCGTACTGTGAAAGTATGCCACTGCGTCAACGTCTCTTCATGGTCGTCGAGATCTAATCGTACTCCGCCTCCGCTCAACACAGTAATGACGCCAGTCAGAGGATGAATGGCAAATGTGTCTTGATCGTCCGCATACCAAGACGGCTGAGACGTACCAGGATCAATAGTGTACGTAAGTATTTGGTTAGTTGGAGAATGAGGAGGAGTGTTGTCAATATCTGTAGCAGTGTAGAGACCACCAAAGCTACCAACGACCGTAGTAACATCACTGTTTTCAGGCACAGAGTAAGATCTTTTCCCTAGATGATGAACGCAGACCGGATGATCATTGACATCATTAATATCAATCCAAATAAGCGCGTTTGTTCTCAAAGATAGCGAAGGACGCGTGTTACCGAATAAGTCTACAAGCATACCGTCATCCCATACATCAATTCCAAGATTGTAGGCTTGTCTGCTCTGATAATTTGGTGGAATAGCAGTCAAAGAAATTTGTCCAGAAACTAAATTTGGAATTTGGAAAAGATCATCAATGTTTCCGCTCACAATTGAGTAGCGGAGAACTTGCTTTGGATTAACAGGATCTCTCTTGTTGTCGTCATCCACTGCAGTAAGAGGGACGCCCACATTTTCAAATGGGGCACTCCCGCCAGCATCGTAGACGCGCACACCCAATTCGTATGCAGCCTCGTTAATGTTCCGGCGCAAAATGTCGAGTTCAGGAGGCTCGTTGACATCAATAACTTCAATGAAAATATTTGTAGTCGCAAGCTTTGGACCAAGACCATCCCCTGGACTATCACTAAGAGCAAGGGTCACTTTGTACATGGGAGATAGCTCAAAGTCAACACCCTTAATACCCGTGTTGTCAAGAGTAATTTGTCCCGAGCACGAATGGATTGAGAAGGTTTGGCCACAATCCTCAGCGCCACTGACTGCCGTCGATGTCACAGTTACGGCTGCAACATTAGCAAATGGAACGGTCGTCCCACCAATCAACAGATCTGCTTCATCGTTAAACAGATGATCGGCATGAGAAGTCACAACAACTGTTGTCGTTCCATTAGCATCCAATGCAACCGACAACAGGCCTGATGCAAAGAGACCAGCCTGTGTCAGGCTTGTCTGTGTCACTATTGCGAACTTTGCTTCTGTCGCGACGAGCAAATTGGTGAGCGTAAAAGTCCATGTGTTGTAGGACCACTCCGATTTGGCTTGTTTGTGAATAATGTATTCAACCGATTGGCGCTTTTGAACATCTGGATCCCATGCAGCAATACCACCTCCCACTGGGTCACCAGATATGGAGTTTTCTTCCATTGTCCGACGACCAGTAAATTTCATTGGAATGAAGTTCATGTCATGAGCAACTGTGGGTGCATCGTTTGCATTTGCAATATTAATTTCAGCAGTAATTTCTGCCCAAAGACTGCAAGTCAAAGGACGGAAAAAGAGACCTGTACTTGTTGGCACACAGTAGTTCGTGTTGGCAGCTGGATTGGTTCTGTCAGCTTGAGAATCTGTCACTCGTACAACTAAGTTGTACTGCATCATTGATTCATAGTCTAATCTTTTCTGATTAATGACGGTCAATTGACCAGTGATTGGATCAAGTGAAAAAGGAATTGGTCCTATCAATTGAATTTCACTAATTTCAGCACCGTTGGCGTTGCAAAGATCACGAAGTCTAATCTGTACTAATCGGACAGTCGTGAATGTTTCGGTGTTACTAGCAAAGGACATTTCGTCCACCACTCCTCGCTTACATCTGTCTGAGGATGCTCCCGTCAGTTGCGGCATGTTGACTGCACCAGGACCTGGAAGTTGGACAGTTGGATCCAGAGGAAATACGGTTGGATTTCCAGGCACAAAATTTGACCCCTCTCCTAACGTATACGGATCCAAACGGCTGGTCGAGACGTCAATCGTTCGTGCAACATTAGTGTCTGCCCATTTGATAACTATCTTTTCAATGTCGTACTCTTTTCTCAGGTCGATAATGATGGTAGGTTCAGCTTCACCTTGACTTCTCCACGTGGTGCCTGTATTGTTGTCCAACATATTAAATGCTGTGCTACCTTGCATATTTCCTTGAGGTGATGCAGTCGACAGTTGTTTTGGCAACAGTTTTCTGTTCCCGCCAACTGGAGGATTGTAGGGAACTGAGCTGGAAGCTTGTATCAACGCACCGTACTGAAGTTGATTGGGAGTACTCGATCTGATTTCCCATCGCAACGATTCGACTCCCCAGGTTGAGATTGCATTTGTATCTGGATCATCACTGCTGAACTTTGCTTTGGGAGTTTCACCAGGTGTGGGTGGCAAAATGTTTGCAATAATCGTGCCCCGACGCGCATCTTCATTCACAGACCCAGTAAATTCATGTGGTTCTGGAGTCTCGTTGACGTCCAGAATAGTTACTTTGACGCTCCCCGAGACTGAGAGTGCAAGAGTTGATCTTTGCGTATCAGCATCAGCATTACCATTGGTACGGAATCCATTGTCTTTGACAGAAATCACGAGATCAACTTCTCCTAGACCTACTTCATGATCCAAATCTGGTCGCAGAATGCCGTTGGCGACTTGGCCAGCAGAGGGTTGAGCAACCATCAGCGTTGGCAAAGAACCACTGCTCACTCCCACATTACCAGCAAGATTAAAAATTTGAATTCCTTTCATGTTGTTGCCACCAGTAATCGAATAGGTGATCTTTACGTCACGATCAACGTCGGTTGCACGAATTTTTGAAATGACACCTGTCGTATCTGTTGTCAACAGAGTCCCAGGAACATCCTCTTCGTACACTGTTGGACAAGCCAACAAGTCTGCATTTGTTCCACAATTGAAATCCCATAGAGGTGGCTCATTAGCATCAATAATATTGATGCGCATATGTGCAAAGTCTTCTCCTGGTGGGTCGTAGGTATCTTTTACTGTTACCATAAAACTGTAACTGACTCTCGTTTCATAATTTATGGTACCGTGATGAGTCCCGTCAAGACCAGTTTTGACTGTAATTTTTCCAGTCGATGCGGCCAGTGACACTAGCGTACCAATATTGGGCGAGGGATTATCTCGAAAGCATAGTTTTGTGTACACACCTGCAAAGCCATCATCGGTTGCAAATCCTACGTACTTCACATTAGCACCTCCAGCAGTGATGACTTTGCTGACTAACGTATCAGCTGACAAACCAACATTGCTGCCAGCGCCGACAGAGATTGTCGGAGAAGAGCTAGTCCCGTCCAAAATAACCCAAAATTCATTCGAATCCTCATCATCAAGAGTGACAACGGGCGCAGATGAGGTTGATTGCGCCGAGCTCGGGTACGAGCCGTCGACAGACGTAATGGTTGCTCCTTTTTGTGAGCCTACCGTTATTCCAATCTTGATCTCATAAATGACATTCGTGGAACCAATGTTTGTTTTAAATTGGATGAGACCGTATTTGCTTGATTGCAAATGAAACTTAAACACAGAATATCCATTTGATACGAAACGGACTGGCAGGAAGGTCGGCGTGGTATCCAACGGATTTGTAACTGTCCAACAATCGTAAGAAGAAATGCTGTCCACAATGACAGGATTCATTGAGTATACCAAATTGGGATGATCCTGATCGTAAGCATCAACTTTTCCAATGAGAATGGCACTGTCGACAGTAGCAGACGCACTGTTCTCTTTAAGGGAAAAGGTACCGTCGTTAGCAACAGGAAGATCGTTGACATCCAGGACACCAATATTGACAATTGAGTTTGCACTCAGTCCACCAATATCAGCTACTGTAATTGTAATCGCGTAAGACTTCAATGTCTCGTAGTCCAGTTCTGGAGTACCGGAGACCATTATACTTGCCCCCATGTTTAAGGAAGTTGCACTATCAACAATTTTGAACGGATTCGGACTCGGGTTGCCAACAGAAGCCATTGTAAAAGTTAACGAGTCACTGTCATCAGGATCCGTAGTCGACACCGTGCCGACACCAACGTCTTTCACTGACATTTCATCAACGTCAAGCACAGCAAAGCCAGATAAGCTATCGACGGTGGTTAACGAGCATGGTGTTTCTTGTGGGACATACCGATTCGTTGCACTACCAGTGTCTCTCCATGACCACACGGAGCATGGTGGTTCGTTGACATTGGTAACTTTGATAGTCAGTATGCAGCTGATAGCAGAGCCTCCACCTTTACTGCTGTCACGAACCTCAAGATTAAGCTTGTACACTGGAGTTGTCTCAAAATCTAACATTCCCACCACACTCAAAGTACCCACATAAGCGTTATCACTGACATCAGGAGCAAGCGCCTCTGATATTGAAAACTTCGTCACTAATGGATTGGAGTTCTCCGACAAGAGTGTGTACTTGAGTGTTTGCTCTGATGTCGTGATGTCGTGATCGATAACAACAAGCCTGTTGTTCCCAGTGTCAGGGAAAATAACAGGGAGCGCATCACTGAGTGGAGATGGCGTGTGTTCTGCAACTGTACGGACAAACGTGCACATAGGTCGCGTGTCTGGCTCGAATTCTGGCTCATCGTTATCATCGACCATGGAAATGTTCAAGGCCCCGACCACAGTAATAGGATCTCCCGCCATCCAACCAGAGTCTGTAATCGCAATAGGCACACTATAAAGACCATCATCGTTCACACCACCACCCAGTGCAAAGTTTCCATGATCTTTCAAACTCATCTGAGAGCATGATGTCGTTGTCATACCAGTCCATAGCTGACCAGCAAGATAAAAGTCTTCGTTCGTTGCAAAGTCTGAACCTGGCATGTCCATTTGTACTTTCACTATCGTACTAGATCCACCGTTATCATATTCCACCACATTTCCTGTAATGACAGCCTGATCAATGTCGAGAGCTGCACCCGCTGGCATCGCAACCACAACAGGTCTGCACGTAGCTGTTTTTACTTTTGCCGGAGTATATAGTCCTGGAAGTCCACCACCAGTGCATGGAAACAAGGTGGCCGAGTCGGCAGAAACCTGTTGTCCAGTTCTTGGATTTTGATATGGTCTTCCAGTCAACCACTTTCTGAATGCGTTATCTGGAGCGTGTGTAGGATTGTCGCAGTCCCGACCGTTGATAGTACTTTGATGTTGCTCAGGTGAAACACGTTCGATCCAAGCACACTTGGTGGCACCTATAGCATTACATTGCGCTTCTGTTAACGGCGTACCACTTCCATCTTGCGAACCGCAAATATCCAGTGGTGTCAGCTTGCAATTGCTTGTTACCGAGGCCGAACAAGGGACAGTGGCACCTACAGGATTACTGAAACTTACTCTGCACCAGTAACCCATGTTGTTAATAGCAACTTTCCACACACCTGAAGACGAGTCTTGCTCCACAAAAAACGTGTCACCAACGTTGCCACCGGCGGGAATTTCCCAAGTGTGCTCATCTCCATAATCAGGATCTGCAGCAACTAAATCTCTCACTACAATGGTATCAGTTTTCGCAAATTCACTGACTGCAGCAGTAAAATAAGGTTCCGATGGTGCATCGTTTTTATCTTCAATGCGTATGGACATTTGATATGTGGTGGAGGTACTGCAGGTTGATGCTGCAGTGTTGCAGGTTGACAGCCCACTTCCTGGAACAGAGGGCAAGAATGCATTATCCGATACTGTCACTGAAAGAACGTAGAGATTTTGGGCCTCGTAGTCAATTCCTAAACGGTTTAATTTGATGTCGAAACCAATGACAAGTGCACCGTTGACTGAACCACCTCTGCGGAATTTGCGTTCTACCAGGCTGAACAGCGCACTTCCATCTGCATCCACTGGATTTGTAGTAGAATCAAGAACAAAGATGGGTAGCTGCTTGGTCGGATCGTCGTGGATTTCTCCATCGTACACTTCATCATCAATGAGAACAACAGTTGTTTGCTCCGTATCGCTGGCTACTGCCGTAGCGGCAAGTTCAGCATGCTCACTGAAGTATCGAGGAACATTCATGAAGTCAAGAGAAGGATTTTCATTTGTATCGAGCAGACGAATAAATATATCTAGTTTTTGCTCAAAATCTGGATTAGGGCCATTCGTCCCATCGCCTTGATCGTTCATAGACAACTCAATGCCATACCATCCAGTCGTGGCCGCAGTGTGCCCAAGATAAGGATGGTCAACGCAAGATGCAGCACCAGGAAGCAGCCCTGCGTTTCCACTACAATCAAGCGCAAACATTACAGTATCACAAGGCGTAGTTTGTACACCTGGCTCGTCTGCATCGACGTCAAGCGCGGTACCATCTGCCTTTCCACAAACTTGAATTTTAGCAAGTCTGGATGTTTCATAGTTTGTAACAGATCCAGATTTTACGGCAATGCGAGAACCAGCAAGCTGAAACGGTGTTGCGTCTCGATTAAACTTTTGAAGTTCCGTAAAAATAACAGCACCCCAGTTCCCTTCTGGATCACCAAGGAAAGTACTGAGATCCGGACCAACGGTTGTCCCTGCAGTCAAACCTTCAGCTACTTGATCGATAACGATGTATTTGTTTTTTCCGTTCAAACCATCTCCTTGAATTTGCCAGCCGTTAATGACTTCAGGTCTCCAGTATGGAGATTCGTTAAGGTTTTCAACTTCAACAATTTGTGTTGCGCTGTTTCCTCGCAGGCCGTTGGAATCAACTGCGTACATGGTTACCGAGACTTGTTTCAAACTTGTTGGAGGATCAAAATCAAACACAGCTGGATTGTTGTTGGTCACCAATGTTGGTTTGTTCCACTTAATGTTACCGTCATTTTGTGCAGCCGTTTTGCATGCTTTTTGTCCGATGGATATACCGTTGCTACAGAAACCAGGAACAATTCTGAACATACCAGCTGGGGATTGGCTATCAATGTGAACAGTGAGATCATCGTTCTCAGGATCAGCACAGTTAATAGTATGAGAAAAAGCGATGAAGTTGACACCAAACAAAATAGTACCATCTTCAAAAATACCAACTGTTTTGGAACTGATCAACACATCTGGAGCTTCATTGACATCGTCAATCAACACTGTGACTTCGCCCTGAGCAGATAGCTTTGGATTGATTGGGTCTCGTGCGTTGATTGCCAGAGTAATTTCTCCCTGGGTCTCAGCATCAAGTTGGGCACAATTACTAGGGGTTGGACAGTTGAGCTTCAAGTGCGGTGCTTGGATTGCTGCGACGCGGAAACCTCTCTGCAGTTTTACTGGAGTTTCGATTGTAATGGTCAAGCTAGATGCCCAGATCGCAACATCAAAGTATCGATACACTTTCTCATCTCCTCTCCATTTACTTCCAGGAAAAGATTTCACCGATCCGAATGTTTCGACTCCGTCATCCGAGATTTCGACAAGACTTTTGATCGTGACTCCCGTGTTCCCGTTCTTGTCAGTGTAAGTAACTCTGAAGCTTTCAATTTTTTCACCTCTTGGTACATTATTTGTACCATCCCACTCTCCACTTGGGTGACCAGAAGTGAAAATTGAACCAGCATAGTTGGACCGATCTGGATGGAACACCCTGCTGAGACCGCACATTGTCTGGTGGCTGTCATACGTCCAAGACCGACAGCGGCATGTTATTGTGTCCGGATCTGAGTCGTCTTCTTCAAGATTGCATATGTCACACTGTGCTTGGCATCCCTGGTAGTCAGGAGCTGGACCCCAAATGACACCATCGTCATTCTTAACATAGTTGTACGCAGCTCGTACTTCAGGTGCAGGTGCCGCCATGAGGACAACTCCGGTGATCATTGTTAATTCTCCCAAGTTGAGTGTAAATGAGTCTACATTCGTAACCGCCAAGTCTGAATCAATGTGACCACTTCTTGTACTTGGGTGGATCAACATGGTATTTTGACTAGATTTACCATACAGTAAGCTCCCTGCTGCTTGCGTTGTACCGTAAAATGCGGGTTCGAAAGCAAGAACATTATCCATGTTTCGGTTTCCTGAGTCAGCGACAGTCAACATTAAATCTTGTGGGCCATCAGGATCGAACACTCCGATGGGAAATGTTGGAATTTCGCATGTTCCACCACATCCTGCTGTTGAGCACGAACATTTTGTCATGCACAACGAGTCGCTGTCACAAGGACAACCAGGAATTCGTCCACCATCAGCTACGCAAACGCTGCTTTCTTTAATGCGCCCTACCAAACTGCTGGCTCCTTTCCCATTGAACAATGGTTCCGTTTCGCCGTCTGTTATCTCTACATGAATGAACATGGAGGTAGTACCCACGGTAGTAATGACTGCATTACCAGCTCCATCATACGCAATGGTTGGTGGTGGTGCGGTTCGCAAGCCAACTACAACCTCGATAATGTACATATTCTGGAATGAGAACTCAGCACCCATTTTGTAACCAATCAATCCACCGCAGGCATCAATTGTAAAAGCATCCATTCCGTCTTCTAATTGGTGACCCGACTTGAGTCGGAACTGAAGTGTTTTTGGATTGGCCTCTGACAACGCGAGAGTGATGTCACCAACTGTTGAGCCAGTAGTTGCACTTTCATCAATTCTGTAGTGCGCAAATGCTGCAAGTTTAGGCATTTCAGGCTTGTCTGCAATTACAACTGTGAAAGCAAGTGAAACTTGCGGATCCGAGCGTGGCAATCCTTCGCGATCGTAAGCGTTTGCAAGCATCGTGTACACAGGTCCTGGTGCTTCTTCATAATCTGTGGGTGTCCCCGTAGTCCACAGCTCCCATCTGCCACGTGTTTCACTTGAGTCAGTGCCATCAATGTCTTGGGTCCATGTACATTCTTTGTCTTGGTAGCCACGAGGAACGGTACCTGGTGTGTCTTCGTCAGGAGCAAAGAGGCTCGCTCCCGATTCCTTACCACTCCTTGCAACTATCCCGTCTTCGGACCATCGTACTGCAAACCAAGGAAAATCTTGAGCGTTTTCAATTTGGACTGTCATTTGATCTTGGTAGTAGCAAGGATGGTAATCCAGATCTTCGAAATCAGGATCTGTGATGATAAAGTAACCAACACGAGCACCATTCTTTGTTGTTTCCATCAACATCAAGTCTGGCTCTAAAATCCATTCAGCGGGATCCAGCGTCTCGTCGAGCGTCCACTTCTGAGGGGCTGAAATGAATTCAATTTTCGATGGAACTTCATTGACGTTGCCCAAGTAAATATTAAGCTTCGATTCCGATAGTTGAACAACGCCACTGGGCTCAAAAATTTTGACACTTAGTTTGTGGAAAGGACCCATCCATTCACCACCAGAATAACTGTCTCTCGTCTGATAAATTTTCGAGGCATCACCCTGGTACCAACCATTTGCTGCTCCGCTGCCGCCTTCGTAGTCTAAATCTTTCTTATTAGACGAACCAAGATACAATTTGTTGCCAGCAATATAGTATGTCCTGTCCTGAGGACCACCACACCGAGCAGAAGGATTCGTATCTTTGTTGACCCAGTCGTTGTTGCCGCTTAAACATTTGAACTCGTAGTTGGCAGGTCGATTTGCAGCATCTTGTGGTCCATCTGGATCACCAACAGCACTCAGCGTGGCGATCACAAGATCAGTGCCTATCGACCACATTGCTGGACGAAAGGCAGCGCTCTTCATCTCGAGCAATCGACCACCATTGAGCTCAGATGGCAAGTGCGATCCTCCACTGAATCTTGCAAGATGAGAGCTATCGATGAGCTGACTCGAAGTGTCCATGCGAATTGCAGCATCTGTTGGAGGCTCGGGGATATTCAGAACAGGTACTCCAATACTCTTACACAGCCATTTTCGTGATCCCGTGATGCCACACTCTTTTCGAACCGTGTCTCTGACACAAATTCTTCCATACACCTGATATCCTTGGCTTCCGAGAGATTCACGGTCATAATCTTTTTGCAAATAGAGACCACCAAACTCAGATATACTAAAACCCAATGTTTTTGTATAGCATGATTCACTACTTGGTGAATTGATCGAACAGCCATCCATCCAGTACTCAAACTCACCACATGTAGGTGAAGGATCTGTCGTGACAAGTTGTCCAATGAACTGCTTGCTTGAATCTTCTTCGTAAAAACCACGGCAGTTTTCACAATGTGCAACGATGTCGGTGGGTGTTGGATTCTCTTTTCCAATTTCAAAGACAAACGTAATTCGATCCATCCAATCATTAACATATTTGTCATTCTCTAATCGAAGCATCTCTGGCGATCGGGTTCTTACATTGACGTGTCTGCCTGCTCCTCTGTGACGACTACTTGTTAGACTGTCACCATCATTGGGATTGTGAGGACCGTAAAATCCCTCTTTCTGATCAAAGTGACCAAGACTTCGAACGTGCACGTTCCACGTCCCAATGTTCAGACGCTGTGACCCCAGCACCTCGTTAGGTTTGTATCCGAGTGGTCCATACACCAGCCACCTCCAGTTCGAATTCGCCATGGTAGTTCTAATATCACAACCTCCATGATTAGAAAAGGATGTCTCTTTGACTTGTGGATTCATTGAGCTTGTAAACGACCATCCACGAGCAGCTCTGAAATTCTGCTGGCCATATGTACCCTCTCTAACCTTGTTGGCAGTGCAGCGTCCCTTAGGTTTGTAGATGAAGTAACTACCAGTATTTCCAAAACTGCGATGACGAATTCCGTCCCAGTATGCTCTTTGTGAATCTAGCCAAGACGAGGTTCTGTATACATTTTTTCCATGATTTGCAATTGTGCGCGCATCGCCATTCCAATTCCATGAGTTAGGATAGCTTCTCCTCCACCCATTAAGGCTATTTTCAGCTTGCACCAAGTTCCATGATCCTCCCCCACCTCGAGTTGCAGACCAATCTTGATTGAGATTTTGCAAATGCCAATTATTAGCAGTGACCGTCATTTCCCAATTATTAGAATTCATCCAAAATTGGGCTCCCGTTTGTCTTGTGCCTGCTAAAATATTATTGCGATATCCAGAATGCGAGCCACCTGGGTTAGAGCCATGTCTGGAATACCAGTTAAAAGCATCACAGTTTTGCATGTGAAATCCATCTCCGGAAGTTCCCTTTTGGTTGTCACGCTGAACTTCATCACGATTTTGGTAGTTCCATTCGTACACGGCAAACTTGTATGCAACTGGAACGTATTCAATTTTTTGATTTCTGCAACAAACTGCACGCCCAGCACGAGCGGAGTAAGTGTCCAACTCGTACCACCATGCAGTATGCCACTGCTTAACTTTATGCCAGTCCCATCTGTAGTGCCCAGTAAACCACGTCCAGTGGGACCACCACCATCTCCAAGACCACCAGCCCCACAACTTCCGACTTTTCTTTTTTCGTGAAACTCTGACCAGATTATTTTTGCCAGCAGTTTGAGTGCCAGCTGTTAGAGTGCCAGCTGTTAGAGTGCCAGCTGTTT
>Ga0206692_1580646_pt1 | contig 33682 bp, 1 predicted proteins | sample M240m12015metaT_FD_159670 | JGI IMG/M metagenome (GOLD analysis project Ga0206692, IMG submission 159670) | Metatranscriptome of ammonia-oxidizing marine archaeal communities from Monterey Bay, California, United States - M2 40m 12015... | ecosystem: Environmental > Aquatic > Marine > Intertidal... | reverse complement strand
GTCCTGGCACAGGTAGTGAAGTCGCGGGCAGATATCGAGTCTTCCTGGTTGCCTCCGCTTTTTCATTGAAGATCGTTGCAAGTGGTGCAGTCCACGATGGAAACTGCAAGGTTTACATCTCACAAAGCAATGTACCTGCAACCGACACCGGCAACCAGGCGTTTGCGAATACCGACCCGTTGTTCAAGCTTGCAACAAATATTGCCAGTGGAGCATCGTGGTTTATCGTGGGCAAAAAGGTGGGCCAACAGCTAAATATGGCTACGCTAACAATTACGAAAGCAGTGTCTGGTAACTTACCAAGCGGTGTGTCAAACAACCTGAATGTATGTCCTGGAATTGTGCCCGGACAGTTTACTGTTTTCAAGATTTCTAATGCGATCGGGATCAAAGTCGTGGCTAATGCCGTGGTCCCAGCCAGTAAATGCAAAGTTCATGTCACTCAAGGCCAACTACCTGCCGACCTGGACTCGCCCATGAGTTTTGGAGAACTGACGGTGTACAGGCTGGCTACCAAGCCAGAATGGCAGGATTTGAGCGACTGGTCTGCAGTGAGTGACTGGTTCATCGTGGGGGAGAAGGTCGGCAGTGCTTCTGATACATCGACGCTAACGACTACAATCGACGTCTCAGCAACAGTTGATGCAACTGCCAATATTGGAATGACTGGTGCAGTTGAACCGTGCCCCGGCGTTGCTGCCGGCGAGGTGGAGGTGTTCAAACTCACTGACGCATATGTGATGCAAGTGACGGCAACGGCTGCCTTTGACCCGTCAAAATGTAAAGTGCACATCAAACAATCCGAAGTACCTCTCATCCATGCTGACCTGGCGGCCCCCTTCCCTCTATCTGATACAAATCCACACTATATGATCGCGCAGAACACAAATGCAGCAGTCACCTGGTACATTCTTGGTGAGAAGACAGGGCACGGGCGCGAACGCGCCACCGTCGTTTTGAAGAAGGCCATCACATCTATCTCATCTCTCTCATCCCCTCTCGGAGTGAAGTCCCTTGAATTACCAGTGGCGACCCTTTGCCCCATTGACGAGGGAGCATATTCCATCTTCAAGGTTGAAAAGACCGCCGTCATTAAGCTGGTCCCGAGCGCGGAAATTCCCGAAAGCAAGTGCAAAATATGGATCACCGCAAACAGTCTCCCAACAGACGGCGCCAGTCATGACGCCCGATTCAACGATTGGTCGGCGGACAACCAACCAATATACTTGATTGATGAGAACAAGGCGATAGACCCAGTTAGCGACAGCGACGACACGTATCTCGGCTCAACGTGGTACATTGTGGGGCAGAAGGTCGGTACAGAGGCAATTGATGCGTCTAACAGTTATCATGTTACAATTGAGCAAAGTGGGATCGGGGACGCCATTCTTGCCCACCCAAATTGGGACACTTTTGCACCTTTTGAAATTTGTGCCCCGCTTGCGGGTGCGATCTCGGTGCACCGGATTACCTCTGCTGTTGTGATATCTCTGAAGGCGACGAGCGTCAATAGCTACGATGAACATCAGCCCATGGATCAAACTACTTACCTTCACCATAGAAAGCCCATACCTGGTATTGACAGTACGAAGTGTAAGGTGTTCGTCAGAAAGAACGGTATTCCATCTTTGGTAATCGGTGGAGATGACCAAACTCACTTCAATGATCACGTCACGAAATATTTCCTCGGTGATGGTGTGAGTGGACCATCAGACTGGTACATTGTGGGTCAGAACGTCGTGCCCATGGGTGCATCTTACCCCGACAGCGAGCCTTCGAGCGCATCGCTGACAGCGAAGGTGTAACTGGCGACTACGGATGACGCTTTGGCCTTCCGTCCCTGTCCGAACCAAGATGACGGCGAGAAGCTCGTGTTCAAAGTCACCAGTGCTATCGAGTTGAAACTGGTTGCGAGCGGGAATCTGCTTGATACAAACTGCAACATCCATGTTTCCCATTCACAGATGCCATCGGATCTCGCTTCTCCCACTCCTTTCTCGGATCCTACTGACAATCCGGATCCTACTGACAATCCGATCACCGTCCCCGATTCGCTACCCGATTCCCTGACGAGATACAAGATCGCAAGCATGCAGACACAGCCAGTCGATTGGTTCATCGTGACCGAAAAGGTTGGTACAACTTCCGTTACAGCCACCCTGAGCATAACACGACAGGTCATAGCTTTTTCCTCAGCACATAACAAGCAGCTTGATTTGGAAACCGTCTGTCCACATGGCTCTATTGGTCTACTTACTATCTATGACGTGCCCAGTACGTTGGTGCTCAAGTTGACGGCAACTGCTAGTATTGATTCGAACAGATGCAAGATTCATGTAGCAATGACCAGCATCCCTGATCCTTCGAGTGACAGTGCGTCTGTTGTTTTTCCATCCACGGACCCCGTCTTCAAGCTAGCTGAGAACACGGGTTCAAACAATGCCTGGCCGAAGTGGTATATAGTTGGAGAGAACACGGGTGCAAACAAAGATATTGCGGATGAGATCGTTACGGGATATTTGAGCGTGTTGACAGCGGTTGATAAAGTAGAGGATGGCGAGGGCGTCATCGAGCCTTGTTCAGGTACAACCAAGGGCGAGCTGAAAGTCTTCCAAGTCAAGGATGCGCTCGCAATCAAACTGTCCGCTGGAGCTCACATCAACGATGGCACTTGTGCGGTTCACGTGAAGCAAACTAAAATCCCGTCTCTTACTGGGAGCGTCGTTGGATTTTCGAGCATGGATCCCAAGCGTGTTTTGGCGAGCAGTGTGAGCACTGGTGGTACGTGGTACATCGTTGGGGAAAAAAAAAAAGACGACGGCTGTCTCTGGCCAGTTATCCGTGGTCAGGGATATTACCAGCCTCGAGGATGCCCTGGGGTTCAACCCTTGCCCAACTAAAACACCTAAGGAAACCCGTGTATTCAAGATCAGTGGTGCCATGGTGATCAGCTTGACCGCCACGCAACAATTTAATCCAAACATATGTAAGATATATGTGAGTCAAGGAAGCATCCCGCCAATCGCGGACACGCATCTACAAGCGTTAACAATTGCAAACACACCCGTGTACAGGCTCGCCTCAGGTGAGGCAGATGCTGTGGACTGGTACATCCTTGGCCAAAAAGAGGGTGGGGACCCGAACTCCGCTCTTATCATGGCATCGAAATCTGTGACCAGCCCAAAGCAGCATACGGATCCAACTACCACCATAAACGTATGTGGGACAAACTCAGAAGGCTTCCTGACTGTGCACATGTTCACAAGTACAATCGTGCTCAAGTTGACGGCGCAGCTAACAAACAACAACAACGGTTTGGATAGTGCAAGGTGCAAGGTGTATGCATCGACACTGAAAATTCCGACACTAGACGACTCTTTGGGATCTGACAGAGTCTTGAGCACTGCTGCGCAAGGAAGTGGCCAAGAACCTCAGTACAAGCTTGCGGAGGGATACACAGACAAAGTGACCTGGTTTGTTGTTGGCGAGAAGAGGGGCACAGTAGCCAATTCCGTTGAAATTGAAGTGAAGAAGAGTGTTGTTGATTTCATCGATGCATTCGGCGACCGCACGGACGAAATGGGAAGCCTGGCGCAAAAAGTCTATGAAAACTTTAATGATGCGGGATCGACGTTAATGCCGCACGACCATTACATATGCCCACTTCGCAGCAGCAGCACAGCCCCCAGTATCGACGTTAACGAAATGAAGGTCCTTCAAGTGAAAGCCACCCTTGTTCTAAAGCTGCTCAAAAGGCAGGAGGAAAGCAATGACGGCGCAGATGGATGGACCAACACGTGTAACGTATACATCAAGCAGGGCAACATTCCGACGGTCCTCTCCCCTACAGAGAACATCAAGCCGGGCAACATTCCTCTCCAGAGTGATGATGTATTTACTTCCACGGCCACGGTATACAAGCTTGCGCAGGGTGTAACTTCCGCTGTGACATGGTTCATCGTCGGGCGCGTCATGTCAAAGATTACCGGCCAATCACTGGGACACAAGCTGTCACTTCTCATCCAAAAAGATGTTGGCGAGGAGTTTTCCGATCTTGCTCCCTTCAATCCATGCCCCGGAACGAATGCAGACGAGCTCAAGGTCTTCAAGGTGTCATCAGCATACGTAATGTCCATCAACTCCAAGAAGGCTGCTGGTGGCATCAACCCTACAAAATGCGAAGTCTATATTGCCAAGGGTGGTATACCCTTATTAGAACCGTCTACGAAGATCAGCTGGTGCGAAGAAGCTTGCGACAACACGAACGATTATTGTGCAGCAGGCCTCACTCAATGTGCGAAATCGATTTATCACCTCGGCCATGGCACTGCGTCTTCGTCCGACTGGTACATTGTTGGAAAAAAAAAATCGAGTACTCAAAACATTGTAAACGCGGTTGTCGTTAAAAAATCACTGATGCCTGAACCCTATTTAGAATCCTTGCAGAGCGGCAGTGATGATGAGCGCAATGTGTGCGGTGTCAAAGGCGACGTTGGCTCGTATCGCGTGTACAAGCTGCCTACTGCCCTCGTCCTCGCTTTTGCTCCAGACAATGCATACCTGCCAGCTTCCTGCAAGTTTTATGCATCCAAGAGAGTCATACCCAATCCAGCACCTGATATGGAAATTTTCCCCGCTGGAACGGCCGATCCGAATAACCCAGTGTTTCGTTTGGCAATGGAAGAAACCGAGCCCGTCGAATGGTTTCTGGTATCCGAGAACTCAGCTGGTCTCAGTGGTGCGGATTACCCGACCACGAAAATTATGGTGGAGGTCAAGGTAGGGAGCGCTACCATTTTCACAGAGGACGACCCTACAGCGACAACAGCGGCCATATGCGGTGACGGGGCAAATACTATTGGGGCATTTTCAGTGTTCAAGCTCACGGTTACCATCACACTCAAACTGGTGTTCGACACATCGGAAACCGAGAATGATCAAAAGGGCATGTGCAGGATCTTTGTAAAGCACGGCAAGATCCCGGATATTAATGATGATCTGGGAGGGGATCCAAGTCCTGATTGGGTGCCGTTTGCACAAGATGCCAAAACGAAATTTTTCCTCGCCCACGGAGAGACTGAAGCCAGTGACTGGTACATTGTCGGGCACAGGCTCGACAACGTATCTGGACCGACGCTAGAGGCAACTCGAGGAGAAGAAATCTTCACCAATGGGCTAGCCAGCAATGGCTTGGCACACGGATCTTTGTGTGGTGATCCAGATGGTGTGGTTGGCCAACTATATGTGTTCAGGGTGACAAACGCAATTGCTCTGAAGCTCTTGGCGACGGGTGCTAGTTTAAATGAAGGTGCACTGCCCACAGACGCATGCAACATCTTCGTGAGGCATAGCGCTATGCCAGAGCTGGTTGCGCAGTACGAAGTGGGGCAACATGATATGTCTGTCGGAACCTATCAGATTGCTGAAGGATCCGATGGACCTGTGGATTGGTTCATTGTTGGCCAGGCCCTCGATGAGTTCGCTACCCTAGATTTTAACCTCAAGGTCACTAAGGACATCGTGGCGACAGCCGACGGGCTTGGCATCAACCCGTGCTCCACCACGATAGATGGTGATTTGGAAGTGTTCAAGGTCTCAAATGGCCGGTCCTTAAAAATTGTAGCATCTGATACAATGGCGCCGCATTGCAAGGTGTACATCAAACAGATTGTTATACCGTCATTGACTGTGGAAACTGAGCTTTCCTCCATGGCCCCACGGTATTTCCTTGCTGAAGACTCGGTCGATGACGTGGACTGGTACATTGTGGGTCAAAAAGTCGGCTCAGGCATTAATTCTGCCGTCCTGACCGTGACCAAGGACGTGCACGGTGAAATCACGGCCTCTCCAACCACCCAGGGGTTCAATCCTTGTCCTGGCACACACAGTGGGCAGCTTTACATTTGGAAGGTTGAGCCAGCACTTGCACTGTCAATTACTGCTGCCCAGCAAATCGACCCGTCACTCTGCAAGGTTTTTGTCAAGGCGGGGACTGTACCAACAACAGCCAACAGTGCAAGTGAACATGAGCCTGCGGAGATTACAAACAAATACCAAGTGTTCTGGAGCGACCCAACAAACCTGAACGAGTACAGGCTCGCCTCTGGTGAATCCGGTCTTGGTGACTGGCCTGTGTGGTACGTCGTCGGCGAGAAGGTCACAAGTACAGCGAACACGAACACGATCGAGGTTTCCAGGGCGACGCAGAAGCCGTATTGCATTGGCTACGATACGGCTTCCGAATGTATCATGGAAGATGCGAAAGTAGCCGGATCACCGGGGTATTACAGCGACGCAGACGGGGGGAAAATCAAGGGTTCTACAATCAGTCCGTGTGGGGATAGTGACGACGCTAGCAACCCGAAAAATAATCTGTTCATCTGGAAGGTTGCACCCGGAGTCGGCATTCAGATCAAGGGCAGCGCTGCGATCCCCTCTAGCATTTGCAAGGTCTACGTACAGCATTCCACAGTGCCTGCCCTCGTAGACGCGAACGTGCTTTCCGCGCTTGCTCAACCTGTGAGTCCGATTTACCGGCATGCCGCCGGAGCCAGCACAAAACAGGCCTGGTTTGTTGTTGGGCAAAAGGCGACCAATACCAATGCAGTCATCCCTACAATAGATATTGAGAGAGAAGTTCAAAGCTTCATGAGCGTGGCCGCCTTCAATCCCTGCCCCTCGACCACAGACAAGGAGCTCGAGGTCTTCAAACTGACTCCCGCCATCGTGCTCAAGGTATACGCATCTCGAGCCATAGAGAACAACAAATGCCGAGTCTACATCAAGGCCCGGGAAATCCCGACGGTTCCAGCATCTACGGACACTACAGGTATGTCGGAGTTTCCGAATGAGGACCCTCTCTACATGATTGCGTCTGGGGAACGCCCAGATACAGAGCCGGATGTTCAGCAGATACCGTGGTACATGGTAGGGCAAAAAGTCGGAGTGCAACAGAACTTTGGCACTTTAACCGTCGAAGCACAGCAAGAGCAGGTTTTGGTTTTGACCCACGGGCAAGACGTGCCCGTCGCCTCGCTCTGCAACCCTGATCATAAGCATCATCTCACGATCTATAGAGTTGAGGATCCCCAACTGGTTTTCAAACTGAGTGCGACATCAATCGTCAACGCAGCCAGATGTAAAATCAGGGTAAAGCATGGCTCCGCCCCGTCAACAGATGACCCCGACGTCTCCTTTCCCGCCGCGGGTTCGTTTGAGTCGTTTGCGGCCGATGGTGTGACTGCGGCACAGACATGGTACATTGTAGGTGAAAGTTTGAACGAGGTCAAGGGAGATGCGAATATGTGCAATTCACCTGATCCTTCTGGAGGCCCCGACTGCAAACTGACTGTGCGTTTGATTCAAACCAATTTTGTTGAAACTACTGGCGGTAACAACCCGCTTTTGTCCACCGGCGGTCATTTATCCGGGGCGGATAGCGTCACTAGTGACGTTGTTGGCTCTGAAGCCACTGAAGACAATCTGGCCTGTTTTGGTGCCGATGAACACGGTGCAGGGATCAAGATGTTCATAACGGGCGACTCTCTTTTCGTTCTGAAGATGGAGTCAACTCTGGCAATCGATGCGAGTGTCTGTAAAATCTGGGTGTCGCATTCGGTGACGCCTACCATCCCTCACGGACAGGATGCGGGTCACGATGAGATCACGTTTGCTACCAACGACGCAGCGAAGTACAAGATAAATGATGGAAAGGCAGCTGCCGCGAAATTCTACATTTCAACAAAAATGTACTGGTCGTTGGACACTGCTACATCTTTACCAAAGTCAGCGGCGGCAAATGGAGGTACTATCTCCATTCTCAACGACGGGGAAGCTCAAGACAAGGCATGGAACGCAGCCATAGATCAGGATGAATTGTGTCCGAACACCGACGGTCCGGACAAAATAACTGTATTCCGATTTCCATTGGCCATGGCCATCCACTTTTTTATTGGAATACAGGACCTCCAGGGGGCGACCGTGTCATCAGCAACAGGTGGTCTCTCCGAAAGCAAATGCAAGATGTGGATTCGGCACACAGTGATGCCCGATATACAAGCCTGTGCCCCCAGCAAACCGTGTTTCGCTGTGAAAGCAGGAAGGATGGGCAATGAAAACGACGGGACCGGTGGGGACTACAAGATAGCCGCTGGGGCTACCGGTGAAGTGTCCTGGTTCATCGTTACGCAAAAAGTCGGCGCCAGTGCAAATGACGCCAATCTGTCAATATTAAAAGTGTCAACCAATACCGCCACAGACGGTCCCAATACTGACATCTGTGAAGGCAATACGCCGACGAGCCTTAACAAGTTGAATATTTATAAGGTCCAGATGACAGATGGCATTCCCTTTACTCTTCACATGAGCGCGCCGGCAAGCGACGGCGCAAAGGAACCAGATGACTCCTACTGTCTAGCCTACGTCTCGCATGGCGAGCTCCCGATCGTCGCGGAACCATCGTCTCCGAACATCGCCGAGTGGAATCTTGGACCGGGTGAGTCGGCTGGAAAAACGGCATCGTACAACCTTGCCAAAATGGAAAGTATCCCGCCAGTTGTTCCTGAAAATCTGAAGTCTTGGTTTGTTGTGTTTCAAAAGAGAAAAATTTGCCCAGAGGAAGGTGCAGATCCGTGCGACGCGTCATACAAGATGTCAGTGGAGTTTACTCTAAGTTCAGGAACGGTACTTACAAGCACAGGCGCAGCACAACAACAGTCAGTATGTGTGAATGAAGGGCAAAATAATCAAGCGGCCATGTCACTGCATATACTAGAGAATCTGTCAGTGTTGTCTGTCAGAAGACAATCCCAACCCGAAGATAAGTGCAAGATTTATGCCAGAGCGGGCGCGATTCCTACTTTGTCGACTCAGTCGACGCAATCCCAGCACGAGATTGATTTTAAGCTTGACGGCTCTGGATCACAGTATTTACCTAAGCTCACAGAGTTTTTGTTGGCCAGTGGTAAAACAGGAGTGACGGCGGACGGACCAACCACCGGCGCGACCACATGGTACGTTGTAGGCCAACCTATGGTCCCGGTCATTGATGTTCGACCATACATGGTTCTTTCAGATGGGTTAGCAGGTGTTATTGGGGCTGACTCCCCGTATGCAACCATACCGACTGCCGCCGCTGTACCAGATGAATCGGAGAAAATTCAGCCATGCAATATTATAGGATGGGACACGAACGAGGACTTGCACAACAAGCTGATGATCTGGAAACTGCAAAACGCCGTCTCTTTGAAGCTGGTGCCTGAAAGTAGCATGTGTGAAAATAATCAGAATTGTGGCTGTAAGGTGTACGTCGGGGCGGACCAGTACCCTGACATCAGTACCCCAAATGCGTCTCAAGAGAAGTTTACAAAAGACATACCAGTGTACAAGACGGCCTCTCAGCACGCGGGCAAGGTCACCTGGTTCGTGGTCGGCAAGCTCGACACGGCAACCCAAAATTCAATTGGGGCATCTGCTCAGAACCCGAACACCATGGCCACTGGATTCACTCTGAAAGTCATACGCGATGCGGTTGATTTCTCTCCTATGGGGCCGAAGCCTTGCCCTGAAAACGACAAAGGATACCTAACCATATTCAAGGTCCCAGACGCGCTGGTCCTGAAATTCAGCCCGACCGCTGAGATAGACGACACAATATGCAAAGTCTACGTACAGCAATCGTCGATTCCAAGTGTCCCGCACGACAGTTCGGCAGCGGCGTCCCAAACCGTGTTTACCAACATAAACCCCGTTTATTCTGTTGCCAGTGCCACTGCTTCTGCTGTGACCTGGTTCATTGTAGGCAAGCAGGAGGTGGACACGACAAGCCCTGCCCAGGCGCGCGTCTACGCTTCGCTTCAAATTGGAGCCGAGATCACTGAGCCACAAGACCTTGTGACCGACCCCGAATCCACTCTATCTGCAGGTGCCGTATGCGATGAAGGTGCTGCAATGAAGGTTTTCAAGACTAACACCGCCTCCTTCGTGCTGAAACTCACAGCGACAAATGATGCTGGTGACGTCGTCGCTTTCAATTCAGCGAAATGCAACATGTGGGTACAGCATACGGATATGCCATATGTGCCCACGTCCGACGCAACGGTATCACCGTCATTCGTGGCGATGGAAAACGGCAAGTCCGTCCACAAACTTGCATCCGGGGCAAAAGTCGCTTCTGAATGGTTCATTGTCACGAATCGTTTGCAGGAAGGCAATGCAATGTCATTAACAGTTGCTTTAGAGGCTCTGGAAGCCACAGGTATTGGAGCACCATTGAGTGGAGATGATGTTTGTAGTACACCCCACGTCTACAAGGTGTTTGGCACTTCTGCTATTGCGCTGGAAGTGGTTGCCCAATCAGCAGACCTTGCCTGCAAGATATGGATCCAGGCAGGAACCGTTCCAACGATTCCGGCAGACGAGACAGGGTTCGTATCGTTTACCGCTGATGATCTCGCTAAATACTACGTGCAACCGGAATACATTGCGAGCCAAATGAACATATTTATGGTGTCCAAGTCCAAGATGACCCTCGGCGAGACTAACCCAGTCGGGCTCAATATTGTGACGAACAGCCAGTTTGAGGTCGACGACGACGGCGTTCGTCTTGGCAGTTTTGGAGGTGGCACATACTTGACTCTGACGAGTGAACAAATCTGTGATGGGGACAAGAATCTGAAACTCTTTAAGATTGACAACGCGGTGTCCCTCAAGTTCACCGCATCACAAGGTTTCAATGATGCCAAATGTAAGGTGTGGATCGGCCATCAGATGCAGGAGGACAGCGTGTACATTCCAGCAGAAAGCCCTGCCACTTTCGCGGACGGGATCGCGGAAGGAAAATGGGCGACATCAATGGCCCTCAACCGTGTGCAGAGTGGTATTTGTCCTGGATCTGACTGTCAATGTCCGACAGGCATGCCAGCTAGTTGTACTACCCAATCACCGTGCCCACCAGACGAATGTACTTCACAGCAACTCATGCCTGATAAAATGAACTCTCCTTCTAGCGAAAGGGAGAAGGGGATTCCAACGCTGACATCATTGCCTACCACGTTTTCGAGCGAACGGCCAGTATTCATGGTGGCAGACGGCATAGAGATGGCAGTGTACAGTTTCAAATTTGAAATCGTGTTGACAGATACATTTACAGAGGCGGCTGGCGACTGCACTTCTGCAGCTGATTGTGGTGTGATCGCCATTCACATGGGGAAGGGGTCCAACAGGCCGGATTTAGATCCAAGTCCCACCGAAGCGTTTGCGCAAAATTGGGTTGATGGTGCGGGAACGGTAAGTATAAGGATGGATAACGACGGCGACGGCGATGTGAATGACGATGACGGTGACGAGGTAATACTCGACAACAACGATCTATTCACCGATGGGTTTGCCTATGGCGGTACCCTCAAGATTCATATACGTGGCAACAACCCCCTCGCCAACACGGCAACCGCTAGTGGCACACGCATCGCGATATCTGTTCATGATCGCAAGCCATGGTGGACAGCGGAGCAGAAGGCACCCGAAAAGAACGCATATCAAGTCCAGGTCGACCTAGTAACACAGTCTCAAACCCATGAGTATCAAAGCCAAAACATGAAAATTCATGTTGACAATGCAGCCAAATATCATCAGCCTGTCTCCACGATGCACCAGGCCCCTATCTGGTACATGGTCAGCCGGAAAATAGAAGGTGGTAATGGTGCGGATCTGACTATTGAAAAGGATCAAAACAGTCCATCGGCCAACAGTGCGCTGGGAATCAACGTGTGCCCAACGGTGGAGGTTGGTCAATTCAGGGTGTTCAAAATTGGCAGCAGCGTAACTCTCAAGCTGATCCCCAGTGCAACAATTGCGGATGACACATGCAAAACCTACATCGCAAAGCTCAACATTCCAGCAACAAGCGATGGTGGCGACACACAAGTGTCGTTAGAAGGGCTGTGCGGAGGAGACGATGGCAGTTGTGCCGGTCTCTTCAAATTGGCATCAGGCACGAGCGCTCCCGTCAACTGGTTTCTTGTCGGCAAAAAAGCGGACACAAAAAGCATTGCAGAAGTTATCACTGTCACAAAGGATGTTGCTGAGTCGTCAGACATACAAACCTGGGAAGCGGACGAGCAAGTTTGCGGTGGTAACTCACCTGATGCCATGTGGATTCCCAACCAATTGACGGTTTGGCACGTCAAAGATGCGTACGTTATAAAGCTGGCGGCCACTGGGGTGGTTCCTGATGATGTTTGTAAAATTTACGTCAACAAGAAGACCGTTCCCGTCACCGATGATGCATCCCTACAAACGTTCTTACAAAACCCAGGAAACCCAACCGGGTACAAGCTGGCGGAGGCCGAGCCAGGAGCTGTGACATGGTTTGTCGTGGGTCTTAAGATTGGAGCCGACCCACTGTCCGTCAACCTCAAAGTTACTCCTGACGGATTCGACCCGAACTCCCATGTCCTCTTTATGGACTCCAAAGAGGATACTGCGACGAACACCCCTTGCTATGGCGCTGCCGCGGAAAACCGGTTGAAGGTGCTGATCGCCTACAATGCCATTGTTCTTACGTTGAAGGCAGGCACAGGGGCAGCTTTCGGAACAGGTAATGATTTTAATCGTTGCCAAGTGTACGTCCGCCATTCTCAACTGCCTGCAGAGTTGAACACTAACACCTATCAATCCAATGCCGGTGGCGGTATCGATGGTGCTGGCTTCGGCTCCGCTGAAACCCAGTACTATCTGGCAGCGTCGGCAACGTCGAAGGTCACATGGTTTATCGTAGGCAAGAATATCGGTACCCAATCTGTCGTTGCAAAAAATTTGAACTTCGCAAGGCACACCAAAGAATTCAGAGCTATGGGTTCTAACCCATGCCCGCGGGACACAAGTACCAGTACCGACGTGGATCAAATGACTTGGTCAAATGACAAACTGACCGTATTCAGGATGGACGCTGCTGCCGTAATCAGGCTTGTAGCATCTGGTGCTATCAACACCGCGTTCTGCAAAGTTTACATCAAGATGGGCCACACGCCCTACGTGGAAGGAAAAGAGAAGACCTATGTGCTTAATGATAAGTTCCTGAAAGACACCGAGCCCAAGTACTTTGTATCCGGTGGCGCAACAGGAGGGTCAACGTGGTACGTTGTCGGGAAGAAGGTAGGCACTAAAGCCAGTCAGGACTCACTCAGTGCTGAAACAATTTCAACAGATGTTGACGACATGACGAATTTAGCCACTGTGAATGCATGCCCAGGCACTACAGATGGAGAGTTGTCGCTATTCAAGGCTACCGCAGCTATTGTTTTGCAGATTGAAGTATCGGCCAAAAATAATGGACCCGAATGCGATGCAGTAAATGAACGGTGCCAATGGAACAACGACGTCTGCAAGTTGCACGTGGCGCACTCCCAGTTGCCTGTTGTGAAAGAGGACGGAGTGCTGGTCTCCTCAACGAGTCCACAACGAATTTTCCGCATTGCGAATGGGAAGAAAGAGAGCTCCGCGTGGTATATCGTTGGAGAGAAGGTTGGCATTGAAGAAAACAACAATCTCATCATCATCAGCCAACATGTGACGTCAATTGGGGACGGAATGAATGAAAACTTGAAGCCGTGCCCTTCTGAGGGAACCGAGTCAATTGGTGACATGACGGCTTTCGTGTCCACAGCAGTGGTGTCTCTAAAAATACAGGCAAGTGGTGCTATTGACAATGGTAAGTGCCAAGTGTACATACAAAAGAATGTTTTCCCACTCGTGCCAAGTGCCGTAGATGATTTTGTAGGTCACACGGCTTTCACTGGGGGCAATCCTGCAGTGTATAAGCTCGCAGAATCTGAATCAGGCCCAGTAAAGTGGTACATTGTTGGCCGCAAGGCTCATTCCGATGCAGTTGCTGAGACTATCAAACTGACTCCAGCAGTTGACCATCCTGAGAACGCCATTGGTGTCAACCCCTGTCCTGGAGCAACGAACCAAGAAACTGTCATTTACAAGGTAACAAACGCCATCGTCGTGAAAATCGAAGCAGACGGAGTTCTCTCTTCGACTTGCAAGGTTTTCCTACAACAAGCGTCTTTACCAGATACCTCAAAATCATCATCAAGACAACTGGACTTGCCTAAGAACAGTGCAAAGTTCCAGCTAGCTTCAGGTGCCTCAGGTGCGGTGTCATGGTATTTGGTAGGCCTACAAGACTGCAAGCGTGGGCAGGTGTGCCAGTCGAACGAGGTTCTCCTTCGTGTCAGCAGGGATGTTACCGAATTTCGGGCTGGTAAGGGGCTCGGGATTGGTGGATCAGCCATAAACCCTTGCGAAAAATCTGTAAACAAGCAACTGCGCGTTTATCAATTTGCAAACGCCATGGTTCTCAAAATTCAGGCAATAGCAGGGGCCGACGGAGGCTTTTTTGGCACAGCATGTTATGTGTATGTGAAGCACCAGGTGATTCCAGATGCTGTGAAAACTGTTGATATGCAACCGTTGGGCAATGGGACACCTGTATATAAACTTGCAAGCGGCATCAGTAACACTGAAGCAGAAACCCCATGGTTCATTGTTGGCAAAAAAGTTGGGTCATCAACAGGCACGTCGACAGCCATCATCACTGCAGACGTGCAGAGTGTGAAACAGTCAATCAGTCTAACGGGTGAAAATCCGTGCAATCCGTGTGAAACGAAAGAAATCCGCTCCATGTTGAAAAAAACAATGCCTGACGGACAAATAGTGTGGGACCCAACGCAATATGCGATGAAACAGGTGAAAGTGTGCAACGATGGAGAACTGAAGGTAATGAATGGAGGGAGTGATGCAGGTCTTGCAATCACCCTGAATAATAATAGATGGTCTGTTTTGAATGCGAAATGCAAGATGTATGTCAGTTCAGATGGCACGTTACCAGTTTTGTCGACGGCCGCTCAAATTTTCCCCACGGACACGCCAGACTCCGCGAACAGCGCAAAATACCTTTTGGCCTCAGGCTCCACCAGGGCGGATGATGAACCGGTGAGAAAGTTTTATATCGTGGGTCAGCAGGTGGACAGATGCAGAGATGAACAAGGTGTGCCGGTGGTCGACCACAAGAAATGGGGGGAGTGTGATCAGGTGGTGGGAATGGACTCAGAAAACGATGTGACCTTCACAACGAAATCCATCTCTCCAATCAGTAAATCGAAGGGAATGTGCCCAGAGGGTAAGTGTGCACCGATCAAAGTGTGTCCGGACGCCGAAGCTACGGCGGGCTTTTTGACGATATTTTCTCTCACGGGGTTCAACGTTATGAAAATGCATGCAGTGTCAACGTCAACATCACAACCCACAGCACAGGGGCTGGCGAAGGATTGCAAGGTCTATCTGAAGCAAGGTTCCATCCCACAAATTATAAATAGCGATTTCATCGATATCAACAGCGGTACTGATAACAAAAAACTAAGCGACCTTGATTACAAGTTCGTACACGCCGTTGAAAGCTCTACTGATGAGTTGAGAACGCCCCCAGTAGCTTACAAGATCGCGACTGGAACCACGGCACTGGCTGAGGCTTCATCCAGAACGTTTTTCCTTGTCGGAGTTCTCGATAGTGCCGAAAACTTTGTTGGTGAAAACGAAATAACCATCGAGGAAGCTGTCTCAGAGGTCACTGACATTGGTGCTGAAGAAAAAGACATCTGTTCCGAATCTACGGTTTTCACGATATTCAAGGTGAGCCAAGGTGACGCTATCGAACCACTGAAGATCATGACAACATTCCACCAATTGATCAAAGACGACAAAATTAACTGCAGAATCCACCTAGCGAAGAAAGCTATTCCTAGTTATCAAGACCTTTCCGAGTCGAACATCACACCAGGTTCTTTCAAACCACCAGATTGGGAAGAAAATTCACCTGAACCTCAAGAATGGACATTCCAATTTGTATCTGACACAGATCCAGTCTCCACCAATATTGAGACCGTGAACTATATGATACCTGATAATGAGGCTGCACCAATTGATTGGTATGTGATTGGAGAGAGGATGGATGCCCACGTGGACACTTTGGCCAAACTCAAAATCACAAAGGATACAACCTTTTCCGATGTAGGGCCAACGGTAGTAGCTGACGGTGCAAGCGAGAATCCTTGCCCAGGTGACAAGTCAGGTCAACTTAAGATCATGAGGTTCCAGGAAACATCTTTGGTTATTAACGTCATGGCGTCAGCACCGATGCTGACAGCTGGAGGTGCGGCGGAACACTGCGCAGTTTATATATCTCACACCAACATACCTGCCACGAAACCTGCGAATCAACTCGAGTTTACCTCAGATGCACTTTCCCATTACAAGCTTCCAGACGGAAAGGATGTCCCTGGACCCGCAATATTTTGGGTTGTCGGTAAGAAGATTGGCACATCCGCCAACACCGTGACACTAACACTTACAAGAACGCAGGAGACTTTCGAGGAACCAGCTCTGGACACCCCGGAAAATCCCTGCCCTGAAGTTCTTCCAGGTGAAATAAAGGTGATGAAATTTGAGAGCGCCTTCGCGTTGAAAATGGTTGGATCGAATGACGAGTCCTGCGAAGAATCCTCGTCATGTACAGAACCCAGTTTTAAATCGTCTTGTCAAATATACACGGAAATGGGCGTTCTTCCTTCAACTGCTAAAGCGGCAATTGACATCAGCAAAAACCATCCATACTTTGAATATGCCAAGGGTGCACATACCGCCCCAGACTGGTACGTTGTTGCAGTGAAACGGAATGCGATCCCCAATAGGGTCACAATCACCTACACAAAAACTGTTACCGCGCTTGCAGAAGCTACAAACCAGGCGCTGTGTTCCTCTTCCACCGATCACAATGAGTTCAAGGTTTTCAAGGTCCATTCAGCGCTTGTCGTTCGGTTGCAGACCGGAGAAGACACACTGGATTTTAACAAATGTGCGGTTAGAATCGCAATGATGAAAATTCCCGTTGTCTCAGGCGATGTGTCCTCAGAACCCATAGATCCAGTCCTATGGGAGGACGTGCTTGCGCCGAGCAACAAAGCAACCTACAAACTTGCAACTGGGGCAAGCGGGCCAGTTGATTGGTTCATCGTTGGAACAAGAGTAGCAAACGACCCCGACGGCTCCCCAACGCCAACGGTTGAAATCAGTGTGGAGGCGGACAGAGCACTGGACGGCCACGTAGTTTATGGCACGGATGGCCAGGTGATATCCGCAGTTGATATTTGTGACGTCGCTTCGAAGAACCGTCTCACTGTTTACAAAATTCCTCAGTCCATCACGATGAAAATTGAAACTACAGGAGAGTTCACGAGTCGATGCTATGTGTACGTCCGCCACTCCATGCTTCCAGAAGTTGTGGATGCACTGGACGACCCAACTGTGACGACCCCTGAAGACAAACACCGCCATCGAATCCCATCCGACAAGCTGTCTGCAGCATCAGGTCCCTATTTCACGGTTGCTGACGGACAACAGGGTGCTGTCGATTGGTACATCGTTGGGCAACACCGTGTTGACACTGATGCTGAACTAATGCAACTGACTCTCCAAGTAAGCCCACAGCTGGATAAATTTACTGAAGTGGGACCTTTCAACCCATGTCCATCCGAACTCGACGGTGAAATGATCCTTTACAAAGTTAAGTCTGCCTTTGTAATCAAAATTCAAGCTGATATCCAAATATCGACCATGGTCCAATCCGAGCGCGCACACTTTGATTCATCACTCTGTCGTGTGCATGTGAGGCACAATGCGACGCCCAAGCCCAATACAGAACAGGTCACTCAAACAATTAAGGATAGGAAACAACCGATCACAACCAAGGGAGATTGCATCATTGAATGCGTCACGGACTGCGAACAGTCACCCTCCAATTCAAATGTGGACTGCCATTCTCAGTGTGGTCAATGTCACGAAATCAAAGACGAGCTGACAGATCACGCTGATAACAAAAAATATTTCCCCGATTACATACACTTGGTTGAAGATAAACCCATTTACAGATATGGAACAAACTCTCAGACAGCACCAGACTGGTACATTGTAGGCCAAAAAGTCGGGACTGCTCCAAGTACATCGCATGTTGCCATCACGCGTGAATTGGCTTCAACACCAACCGTGGCAAATCCTGCCCCGAAAACCATAGATGGTAAGGTCACGTATGATCCCATCTACCCCTGTCCTCGCAAGGGTGGTCAATCTGACTACGTCAGTGTATTCAAGGTCTCGGCTGCTTCAGTTATCCGCATCACCGCTTCCTCGTCTCTAACGAAGGAAAATGCAAATTGTCGCGTTTACGTGCGCAAGAGCAAAACGCCAAGTTTCACGGACGTCGATGGCAAGAGCACGGATGAGGAGTTCATTGAAAATAAGGCTGTCTTCAAACATACCGACTCTCTAACAGGTGAGGTAGACTGGTATATCGTTGGCGAGCAGATCGCCAACGAGGAGGGAAATACATTGAGTGACTTCGCTCTGCTCGTGTCAGCGTTTCAAAAATCGGTGTCCAACGGGTTGGGAGGTGTAAATCCCTGCCCTGCGTACGAGCCTGTGAATTTCAACGACGACGGTTCCAAGTCGTGGACTGGAATGGCAGCGGATCAAGCCTCATCCGAAGATGGCAGCCTAGCCGTGTTCCAGGCCGCCTCAGCTGCTGTGCTCAAGGTTTATGCTTCCGCTGCACTCGGTGAAAAGTGCCAGGTGTATGTAAAACACACAACGATACCGGATGTATGTAAAGAAACAGATATCGACTGCTCTTCGGCCGAATCAGTTGTTTTCAATGGTGGACTAAGTGGTGCCACAGCCCCGCTTTATGTTGTTGCCGATGGTAGCACTGCGATGCCAAAGTGGTACATTGTTGGCCAAAAACGCGGGACCACACAGAACAGTGCCACTTTGATCATTACAAGAGACATTACAACGGATCCCATAGATATCCCCGTTGCCTCCTCGTTCACTCCTTGCCCGGGAACGACAGATGGAGAGCTCACTATTCACACGGCTGCACGCGCGTTCTCACTGAAGATCGAAGCCACGTCATCGGATCTTGATATACATAAGTGCAAACTCTACGTGAAGCATTCTGAACGTCCCGCTACGAGCAACAAGCCATGTACGTGCTCGAATCCTTCACAATGCACATCGTCTTGTATGGCGACCCGAAGCGGTTTCAGAAACGAAGGTGGAGAAGGCGACCATTATAAGTTGGAAGAACTGATAGAAAACAAGCCACAATTCAAGCTTGCCTCTGGTATTGAGACATCGGATCCGGCTGGTGCACCAGTTTGGTACATTGTGGGTGAAAAAGTTGGTATGCAATTGGAGACCACTGCCGTCACCGTGAACGGGGGTACACAAGGCGAAACGGATGATCCGTATACAGCTCTGACGTGTGTCGGCACGTCTTGCCGTGCCATATTTGCGTATCAAATGGAAACCCTTGACGTGTCAGTTACCATTCCGCCGTGCCCAGCGAATTCGGAAGCTGGGCAATACTCGTTGTACCACACTCCCAAGATGTCTGTCCTGAGATACGCACATCAAACAGCCCCTACTGCAGGGTCATGCAACGTTTACATTAAGCACAGTAGCATTCCGGACACAGAGGGGAGTGACAATCTGCTCTCAACACAGTCCAATCCAGTATTTTTGCTTTCCACCGGTACCACTGGCGATGTAACGTGGTTCATAGTAGGCAAACAGGGCGCAACTGCTCAAGCTGCTTTGCCTCAGTTGGAACTCACCATGTCAGTCTGGGCGGAGGTAGACAAAAAATTTACAGACGATACTGCGTGCGACCAAGATGCTAATATTGAGACTGCACATCCGAACGCATGCCGCCGGGGACAAGCAGATCTCAACAAAGTCCAGAGCCACGGATGCACGGATGCCGATGTCGGGTGCGTAGAAGGAGACAATGAAGTGGCAGGGAATAGGGTGTGCAACGAAGAAGTCACGAATTTCCTAACTGTGCACATGATTACAAAGTCGTTAGGTCTAAAGATTGTACCAGGAACAACCTGGTCTGACAACGGGAACTGTAAGGTGTACATCCATGCGGGGAAAATTCCCGATCTTGCCCAGGCTACAACAAATCATTTGCTTAAATTAGAACCTGGGACACCCCAGTACCTTCTTGTAGGCACTGGGGGCACAGGTGGGGCCAGCTATTCGCATACAATCGGGACGGAATGGTACTTGGTGGGCAAGACTGGGAACGAAGTGGCTGGGAACAGTCCCATTGCGCCTGTCACAATCACAAAGAGTCCATACGCTTCCGAGTTAACCACTGATGTTCCGCATAATGGTGTAATCTCTGCACAAGACATTTGTCCTTCCACAGGAGGCAATAAAGTCTTCCATACCAAAGACGCGCTCGTATTGGAGGTACAGACACAGTCGGACAGCATCAACGACGCACGGTGCAAAATCTTCATTCAGCACACCTCAATACCAAGTATATCTGGGAACGGTGATCAAAACGAGAGCCTGGTAACGACACCGACCGCTGATGGCCAAGAGCGCCGGACCATTAGCGACAAGCCAACTTATAGATCAGCGGATGGAGTGACAGGTCCTGTGACGTGGTTCATAGTTGGCCACAAGGTTCACAATGGTGAAGACAACGACAAGCAACTTTTGATTACTGTCGCCGTGGACGAATTTTCTCCGATGGGTCCAAACCCCTGTCCATCGACCACGTCTAACGAACTCACAGTGTTCATCATCAAAAACGCTTTCGTCCTTAAGATCGAGTCCAGTGCCAAGCTTTTGGCCACGCGGTGCAAAGTTTACGTGGAAAGGGGTTCTCTTCCATCTCTTGAAGCCGCCAACAGTGTCGACATTGGCACGGTTGGTTCACAATCGGACACCAATGTGTACGAACTCGACCACCCTGAAGATGGTCAGAGTCTAGAATTCTACGAAACAAGCCCCAGGTTTTTCCTCGGGTCGGGTGCGTCTGCAGCATCGACATGGTATCTCGTAGGGCAGAAAATTGGAGGAATGACTGAAAACGGTGGGATTGGGGGTAGGACACTAGTGTCGTTAGGTATCACCCAAAACGTGGTCGAAGCACAAACATCGGGAAGTGCGATGGATGTCACCAACTTGTGCCCGATGGAGCCTGAGTCCATAGCCGTGTGGAAGGTAACAAATGCCGTTGCATTGCAGATTGTTTCCACTGACAGCATCGACGACACCCAATGCAGGATTTATGCAAGTGCAATCCAAGTACCGGCATTTGGTGATACGATGCGTGTTGATGAGACTATGTCAACCGATACCAAGGTCGATATGCTCGCTGTCGGTGCCACCGGTCCAGTTGACTGGTATGTGGTTGGGAAATCTGGGGATGCGTTTTACTTTGAATCAGATACGAACCCCCAAATAACAATGGTGAAAGCCGTACCAACGCCGGTAGATGCTATTGGTGCCATTACCCCCTGCCCACACATGAAGGCCGACGAGCTCACCGTTTTCCAAATGTCAGATGCTCTGTTGATGGCACTGCGTGCCAGTGCGGATGTCCTCCCTACACGCTGCAAAATGTATGTGCAGCTCGGAAAGATCCCGGATATCGCGACAGATGATTTTGAGGTGTCCCTGGATTCTACCGACACGAAGTACTACATCAATGATTTGGGGGCCACAGTTGCCACATGGTTCTTGGTAGGCAAGAAAATTGGCATCCAAGTGTCATACCCATCCCTGTCACTGACCCCACATAAGAAGAAAATGCCGTCAATCGGTGTGCACAATCCCTGCCCTGGCGACACGAAGGACGAAGTTACGCCCTTTTACATGCCTCCAGCAATGATCATTAGTTTGCATGTTGAACAAGGTGTGACCGATTTTGTCGACGAGACGGGCGTCCCTGCCGAATGCAAGGTTTACGTGAACCACAAAACTATCCCGAAAATCACTACCAATGATGGTGACGCGGACGCAACCTATCTCCAGCAAATGCAACCCGGATCTAGCAAGTATTTGGAAAGTTCGGGCGAAGCCGAAAAAACTGCCTGGTTCATGCTTGGCCACAAACAGAGTTCGTCGAAGACAACATCGACAATACGCGTGTCTCACGAAGCAACTGAGGAGTCACAGGGTTTGGGCTCCCCAGGTCCTGTGGACCCTTGCCCAGGCACGGCTGACGGCGAAACGACAATCCACAAGGTCGTGAGTGCTATCGTACTCAAAATCAAAGCGAGCAACCCACAGTACGACTCCTCTTGCTTGCTGTATGTTGCAGAAAACAAAATCCCAAGCAGAGACACGCAACACGAAGTGTCAGTGGCCTCAAGTGTGGTGTTTAAATTGGCCACTGGAAATAGCCCCTCGACGTGGTACATTGTGGGCCAGAGAAAGGGTGCGCATTCGCAGTCGAGCTCTCTTGTCACAATAACCAGGGATGCCATAAGCGCAAGGTCCACAGATGGATTTAATCCGTGTCCTGGAACCGTAGCAGGTCAATCATTAGTCTTCAAGGTCCCGTCCGCATTAGCATTGAAAATCGTGCTCGAGCAAATCCCAACTGTGGCGTTTGAATCATTGTGCAAGGTGTTTGTGTCGCACTCAAAAATCCCCACGGGAGAAACTGACACACATTTGGCTTTCGAGGCCGACGCCTTGACCAAGTACAAAGTGGCTGCGGGAGTATCAAAGACTGCTGACTGGTACATTTTGGGGACCAAGGTTGGCGCGGCCATTAACACTGCCGTTGTCACTGTGACGAAGGAAGCAGAGTATTTCGCTAACGCCCTGAATGAAGGAGCCCCCATTGCAGGCAGCACCATATGCCCCTCTGGCGTTGATGCAGGAACCGGTCAAATGACATTGTTCCGTGTCACAAGTGCAATCGCACTCAAGTTCAATTACAACGCGGCAATCCAGGACGAAAGCTGTAAAGTTTATGTCAAACACGGATCGATTCCAAGCATGGAGGATACTGAAAAGCTTGTCTTTCAAGACGCTGGGCCTGCACTGGGTGAAGTCGCGACCTTGTACAAACTTGCGACGCAAGTTACTGGCCCAACGGACTGGTTTATATTGGGCGTTGACGGAGATGAAACTAACCCGCCTGATTCAACGCTTCATGTACAGAAGCACATTGCAACTGTACGTGTCAAGGCCAAGGGAGGGGTCGGCGACCCCACCGTGGTCATCCCTCAGGAAGATTTGTGTTCTCAAGGTGCCGGAGTGGGGGCGATATCCGTATACAAGTTCGCCGGGTACGTAGCCATCACGCTGACCACGAACCTTGCTTCCTCAGCCACGGGTCCATGCTTTGTGTATCTACAACATAGCAAGATCCCTGTGCTCGAAGATGATGGCCATCTTGTGTTTGACGAACCACCAAATCCGCACGGCTTCACACGGTACCAAGTTGCGCATGGCTTAACGAAAGAGACAGATTGGTTCCTTGTTGGTAAACGAATTGCAGACGAGGACTGGATGAATGCTGATACAGTTCCACAACCAGCTACAGTCACAGTGGATCTCGGAATGGACACTTTCACCACCCCTGTGGAACCTGTCGATCCGGACGTACAACCCTGGACGATCGCTATCCCCGCAAACCAACTATGCGCGCCCAGCAAAGTCAGCGTATATAAGGTTGCCGCCAAGGCAGTTGTCCTCAAAATGTTTGCTGGCACAAATGATGCGGTCGCTGACGCTGGCATCGACGAGAATGTCTGCAGTGTCTTTGTCACACATTCTATCATACCTGAACTAAATGATGAAAACTACAAGACGTTTGGAGGCGCATCCCTGACGCATTATTTCCTTGGTAACTCGCAGTCTGGCCCTGTGGACTGGTACATCGTTGGAATAGATGGTCCATCGGACGTAGTGGCTACGGTAGGTGTTGTTGTTTCGGTGCACCAGGCATCCACGACAGACGGAAACTACATCCCTCATGGAAACCACCAACCCTGCCCGAACAACGTGGACAAGGAAATTTCTGTAGTGCAGGTTTCTTCCTCGTTTGTTCTGAAAGCCCAGGCATCCGCTGCGATAGATTCGGACAAGTGCAGAGTCTGGATTAGTTACAACGTCATGCCATCACTTGAACATGATGTTTCTGTTGATTTCACCACTGATGCCTTGACGGTTTACAAACTTGCCGAAGGCGAAACAAAGATAGTGGCTTGGTTTGTGGCTGCCCAAAAAGTTGGTTCTTCAATGACTGATGTCTCTCTTCAGTTAGTTAACGACGTCAAATCCACAATCGATGGCATCGCCGCTCGGGAATCGACATTCAATCCATGCCCAGGTGACGTTGCGGGCAGAATCACTATTCATCACATTTCCGAAACCTTTGTCTTGAAAATGTCTGCCACTTCTGCGTCAGGCATTACGCAGGCTCAGTGCCTCATTTATGTTTCCCCACAAAAAGTGCCTGATCTTCTGGGCGGAGCCGAAGATTTCCCCAGCAGCGCACCCGTGTTCAAGACGCACCAGGGCACAACTGTTGCAAGTAAGTGGTTCATTGTGGGCAAGAAAATAGGAACAGTTCCCAGTACAGTCGACCTGCATGTTGAAAAGCACGTTACGGAATTGACAGACGCCATAGCTACAAATCACGGAGAAGGTGTGAATCCATGCACAGGCGACGGGGAGGGCGCAGACGTGAAGTACCACGACGGCAGCCTGACTGTCATGATTGTAAAAGATGCTATTGTTCTCGGGCTGGAGGCTACAAGTTATTTCCATCCTAGTTTGTGTATCGTGTATATGGCACGCGGATCCATACCAGAACTTACGGACTATAACAAGCTTGACCTCAACGTCTTGCCACTCTTTAGACATGCCGAGAGCATGTCAGCAAAAATCACCTGGTTCTTCGTCGGCAAAAAGGTGGGAACCAGTGCTAACACTGCAAAACTTTTGTTGTCTGTGGACAGTGCGGAAGTGAAGCCGATGGGCATCACGCCGTGTCAAACAAACCTTAAGGGGCAGTTGTCAGTCTTCAAAACATCTGGTGTGGTTCTGAAATTGATAGCGAATGCAAATTTTGAGCCATCTTCCTGCAGCCTTTTCGTTTCCAAAACACAAATCCCTAAACTCAGTGGAGATTCGCAGTGGACTCCGAGCTCCACGTCCGTCTCCGAAACCGCTTCGGCTTCGACAACGTTCTACAATGCCGTTGGAGCCTCCGCTTCAGAGGAATGGTTCATTGTTGGTCAAAACATTGCCGGTGAAGCCGACACGAACACCCTCAGTGCAAAAACATTGATGGACACTGTCGTTGATGCCATGGGTAAGAACCCGTGTCCCGGTCATGAAGATGGAACCCTCACGTTGATGAAGGTATCTCAGGCTTTGGTGCTTAAATTCCAGGCGAGTGCAGCCATCGATGTGAATAAATGTCAGGTGTACGTTGCGTACCAGTCTATACCCGCATTGGATCTTACAACGTTTGTTGATTTCCCGTCAGCATCTGCCATATTCAAGGTGCCGTCGGCAGCCTCATCCGCTGTCGCGTGGTACATTGTAGGGAAAAAGGTCGGAACCACGGTAAGCAACTCCCTTCTTACCATGTCAGTGGCTTCCAGCTCCACTCAAGAGGTGAAAGACGATGGTGCAGTACCTCTCATTGACCTCTGCCCGTCAGGCCATGGTAATATGCAGGTCTTCAAAGTGCCCGATGCTGTGTCACTGAAGGTATTTTCATCGGCAGCGATCGCATCTGCTACCTGCAAGGTGTATATGAATCACGTGTCAATACCTGCTGTCTCAGGCGCTGGAACATCGTTCCCAAAATCAATGACTGTGTACACACTGGCATCGGGGGCGACCACAGCAGTTGACTGGTTTGTTGTAGGAGTGACCGGCGCAGCCGATGTTACTGATGACAATCACTTTCTGACGATTACCAAACATCTCGATCTTGAAGCAAGCGCCTCTGGTGATACCAACCCGGCATCCCCACTTCCCGCTGGTGATTTCTGTTCTCAACACGATGGTGATTGTGCTGACGATGATTTCTGTGCTGAAGGCAAGTTGTCGATCTACAAAGCCAATCAAAGGTTACACCTGAAGATTGAAGTTCCGGATGTATTGGGCATGGATCCGACGAAATGTCGCGTCTACGTCCGCCACAGCATGTTACCAACCATTCCGACTGATTTGGGCGGACCTGATCATTACAGCTTTGCTGCTGCTAAACGAACCCGATACCTTCTAGCATCGGATGCCACCGCAGCCGTGGATTGGTATATTGTAGGCCGCACAGGGGCAACTGCCGGGAATGCTGCCAGTGTTTTAGTGGATGACAGCGGCGGATCATCTACTGCAATCCCGCAAGGGGGCACAACCTTACAGGGTGCAGATCTTTGCCCCGATGGTGACGGTGAGCTGAAGGCCTACATAATATCACAAGCGCTTGCATTGAAACTGGTTGCGAGTTCTGAAATTACCCCCGTGGACAACAGATCTCCTCCCATGATGCTGGTTCAGGACATGACAGTTGATTTCGATCTAACTGACAATTGGACGGGGCATCATGGCTTCAAAGTTTTTACGTACAAGCTGCTTACCACTGACACACGTTTCAAGAAAGATGAAGAGCCATTCATTGAAGAAATGGCTGAAATTCCGGATCTTGCTTTGAGCTGTTCTACAAATTTCTACAGTAACGAAGAAGATTATGATTCTCAGGCCAAAGATGAGCACCTTGTTCCCGCATCTGCTGGAAGTGACGACGAAAATGGGTGGGTCATATGTGGGCCTTACGCCGAAGATCCCCTCGGCATGGTGCCATCTGGCTTTGGTGTGGAGCTGACCATCAAGGGTGTGCGGAAGAATTTGGTGCATGTCAGTGGTGTCACAGCTTCGATGCCGTTAAGAGTCGACGTCGTATCGTGGGATATTGCAAATGATCAGGCGGTTCCTGGAGTTGATACCACAGACACAGACAATGGAATCACGCCAGTTTTCGTCACTCAAAATGCTCCCTCAAATTTCGGATATCCCTACCACACTGGGACACCAAATACCTGCAAGGTGTTTGTCAGGCAAGAGAAGCTTCCTGACATTACAAGCGATGGATTTCAACAGTTCTCGCTGTTCAGTCTCACGCAGTTCAACGTAGCTGCGTCTGTGACAAACCATGTTAACTGGTGGATTGTTGGGGTCGGTGGTAGTCATGGAAACAACAACCAAGCTCTCACCACAACAGTACATGTGAGGACAACAATCGATGCCATGGCTCAAAACCCTTGCCCCGCGAACACTGCGGGCAAGCTGACTGTATTCAGGGTGGATGCATCCGCTGCGCTGAAAATTGAGGCGAGTAACAACATCAGCCCTCAGCAGTGCCTGGTTTACGTCAGCCAAAATGTTATACCCCCCTTGAGGAACGACATTCACTTCGAGCTGGACCCAACTGAACCTACCCCGGATCCGCTCAGGATTAGAACGCACTACTTTTTGGCTGAAGGCGCAATCGCCGAAGTAGAATGGTTCCTCGTCGGTGAAGCCGTCGGTGACACAACGGCCATCTTTGATTATGTGTACACTGGCCTGGAGGTTGGCGTCGATTCGATCACACTCCAGGTTGACTTCCCGCTGCAATTTGGTCTCAATCATGTGACTGCTGAAGTACGCGCAGAGGATTCGTGCAATGGGTTGGAGCTGGGGGCAGGAGAGGCTCCTCCGGCTGCTCCTTGTGAATTTGAACCTGGTGCCATTTTGCAGCCGTCCAATACACCTTTGTCACACAACTACCTGAGAATTGGACCAGTTAAGTCCACGACGCCCGGTTGGAGGTCGGATGATATCATAACCATCAAACTTGAAGGCTTGAAGACACGCACCAGCGTACAGGGATTTCAGAAGTACGTGCCTGACAAATTGATAGTAAAGGGGATCAAAAAAGAAATTCAAGGACCAACACCAACCTTCCAGGACCTGGCTGCGATGCCTGCCACGGAAACTGTAATCAATTGGTACGTCATGCCTGGGCCTGGGAATGTTCCCGTTGGTGTTAAGGATGATGACCAAACCATATTAATTGAAAATTTTTACCAATCTCTAATTAAGGCCAAAGCTGCACAAACGTCTGCAATCACCTTTACGCGTGTGGTCCCCACCATAGCAGCGTCGCTAGATTCCAACCCTTGCCCGTCAAGTTCCAGGGGTTCATTGACAGTCTTCAAGATCCAAAATACAATGGCGCTCAAGCTTGAAACAACCGGGCCGTTCAGTCCAACAACATGCAAACTGTATTTGGGCCAGGTCAAGATACCCAGTCTCCTGGGAACACCATTGAACTCTGATAGTGTCTACTTCGACAACAATGCAGACAAGGGGGTGACGACGTACCAACTCAGCCAGGGGACACGCAACGAATACGGTTTCAATGCGGCGATTACCTGGTTTCTTGTGGGTGAGAAGGTGGGGACGGGAGCTGTTGATCCTGCTCACAAGCTGAAGCTAATTAACGACCAGGAAATTGCTGCGAATGCCGCAGGAATAAACCCTTGCCCAGGAACCGTCAACGAGGAGGTGCAAATCTTTAAAATTACAAACGCATTAGTGTTGAAGGTGCGTGCAAGCGGAAACCTCAATGCTGATGATACCTGCCGCGTTTGGATCCAGCACTCTAAACTCCCAACGATTCCTGCAGATCAGAGCAGTGGTAAGGTCGAATTTGGGGATGGTTTTGAAGATCCAAAATTCTTTGTATCCAGTGGTGCTAAAAAACAAACACATTGGTACATTGTTGGTTCAAAACAAGGTACAGATCCGAACGACATCGTGTTGACCGTAACTAGGGATGCCCATGGTTCACCACGCCCAGACACGACAATCACGGGGCCAAGCCTTTGTCTTCAGAAACATGTTGGGCAGATGAGTGTTTGGGAGTTTGGCAGTGCCTTCGTGCTCCAGATAAAGGTTGCAGGTTCAGGGGGCATCGATGCCGCGCAGTGCAAAGTATGGGTCCAATCTAATACGATCCCTGATGTGACAGCGGATGTTGGAGACGCGGATCTTGGAAACGCTGGCCAGCTTACACATTATTACCTTGCTAGTGCTCTTGTGGGTCATGATTCAGATGATTCACAACTTGTTGGCCCGAAATGGTTCGTGGTCGGTAAGACGATCGCAATCGGGGATGCGAACGATGACAAGGTTGTCGAGGTTGCACGCAGTGTCATACAACCTCAAGTTCTATCTGCTGAGCCCGGAACGCCACATGAACCGCCGGCAGTGAATTTGTGCGCCACAAATGACAAAGATTATTTCAGTATCGGCACAGTGGCAGAGACCATGGTTCTGAAGGTTGTCGCTAGCGGAGTTATTCCCAGCGCGTCCTGTAAGGTTTGGATGCAGCCGCTGTCCTTACCCAAACTTTCCGAGGACTCTGTGTACAACGCAAACACGCCGTTTAATGTTGCTTTGACGCATTTCAAGCTCGCTGAGGGCAAAAGCGAGAAAGTTCAGTGGTTCGTTGTTGGCAAGAAAATCAACACAGACGCTGTTGCACAAACCTTGAAGTTTTACCAGGACCTGGTCGCAACCACACCGTATGCTGGGTTTAACCCATGTACGGAGGACAAGATGATTGGAGAGACAACGATCTTCAAAGCATTCAAGGCGTTGTCCATCCGGGCTTTCGTCGATAAAGGTACCGCCGAGAAGCCCACGCCCCTTATGTGCAAGGTATGGATCCGTATGTCGAAGATCCCCGACATCACGAAGGACCCTGAAGATTTCCAACACACTTTCTTCAAGCTTGCCCATGGGGCCACGAGTGCAGTGGATTGGTACATTGTGGGACAACAAACTTCTAGCAACGAACCCAACAGGGCTTTGGTGACTATAGCGAGAGAAGTAGTAGAACCAACCACCTCATGGACCGGCCCTATCCGTCCCTGTCCCAACCAAGAGAAGGGTGCAATTACTATCTTCAAAGTCAGCGGAGCAATCGTCATGAAAATGACATCATCTGATGAGCTTAAGGCCACGAGCTGCCGTGTGTATCTCATGAAGGACCAGGTCCCGTCGCTTGAGGAACACGTAAAGTTCCCCGCTGCGGATGCTACTGTATACAAGATTGCAGAAAAGTCCACATCTGCGTCAAACAACCATTGGTACATTGCAGGAGTTAAAATAAACAGCGTCACCGACGATGTGGCACTGACAGTGGCGGCCGATCCACAATGCCAGTTCGGCCAGTCCGAATGTGATGAGAGCACCGGTACCGTCAACCAGCCAACGACTGTGACACTGCCACAAACTGCACCGCAAGAAAGCCAAAAATTCAACCCTTGTGCCGGAAACTCAGATGGTCAACCTAAAGTTTTCAGGACTTCTATCGCTGCGTATGTGCTGAATTTGCGACTAACAATGAAAGAACCAACCATGACATTCGACCCTACAAAGTGTGTGATCAACGTACAGGCCGGCGCTGTTCCCTGGCAATCCACGTACTGCTCGGATCCTACTCAAACGGAATCGAATTGCAAGGATGGATGCAGCGACAATTCCAATACGCAAAGAAAAGATTGTGTATCTCGCTGCTATGACCCAGATGACGACACGGAATTTGCTTCCGAAATCAGTGAGGACGAGTGCCTGTCGGAGTGCACTATTGGGAACAGTCGTGTGCAACTGGATGCAGCTTCGTGTGTCAATAAATGTGAGTTGGACGGAGAGCCGCAATTGAAAACAGAAGTCGAATGCAAGGGTGGCCAATGCAGCAAAGGTGGCGTAAAGGTCAACGTTGATGATCCGGATAAATGTGGAAATTGTATGCTTGGTGGTGCCAGTGATCCCAATGTTGTTGTTTTACACGAGTCGGGAGAAGAAATTAACAAAGTCGAATGTGAACGCATGCCACACGCGTGTGTGAACCAACAAAACAAAATGCATTCAACTCACACGTGTGACGCAGATGGTCCTGTGGTTGTGAATGGTGTGTCTTGTTTGTCGGTGGGCTATTCGTGCAAAGCAATCGAGTGGGTTGATTTCGACTATATGCCGTACCAGTGGAAGAAATATGAATGGAAACATCGCAGCTGGCGAACCAGAAAGTGGACAGAACGTGAATGGCTCACCCCAAAACATGTGAATGGTGGACTGACTGGAATCACCATGTTTGAGAGCGATCAAACAGTGTATAAACTGGCGGAGGGTGTCACTGCCGCGACGGATTGGTACATTGTTGCGACTAAGAAGGGCGCAGCAGATAGCTCTTCAGAGCTCACGCTATCGACCTCCAATTCAGATCTCAAGTTGATTGATAACAATTTGATTGATACGGATGGCAGCACATCAACAGAATTCAACCCTTGTGCCGATGCTCCACCCGGACCCAACCCTAAGTTGAACACCGTCGATATGTACCGTGTGATGACGATGAAGAGTGCCGTGGTGTTGAAAGTCGTAGCACAGAGTGCCATGGACGCAAATAATTGTGTAATATACATCGATCACGGCACTACTCCAGTAGTATCTACCGAACCCGGTGCCAAACATACGCCTTTCACTGAAACTGCGCTGACTGTTTACAGACTAGCGCAAGGTGCAGCACCGAAGGTCCAAGCAATTCAGCCTAACCAAGCTCTGACCTGGTTCCTTGTGAGTTTAAAAAAAAATAATCTGGCCAATACTGCAACAATTCAAGTGACAAAAGAATACACAAAAGATAGGTTTACAGAGACTATAAGTGAAGAGGCTCAAACAGTAAACCCATGCCGTGAGCCCATTGCTGGGTCAATCATGGTCTTCAAGGTGATGGAGACCGCAGTGCTCGAGATAAAACAAGTCTGCTCTACTCAATCGTGCGACCCATCGGTTCTTGACCCACAAACACACCCACCCATTTGTCATATCTATGTTCATCAAGGCAAGGTCCCAACAATCTCAACCAATGATGACCTCGTACAGTTCGACAGCAATAACAATCCAAATTTCCAAATGCCACACGATTATGAAACTCCTGGGTCTGCAGCACCAAGCAAATGGCCAACTTGGTTTGTTGTTGGCGTCAAGGTGTCGGACGATCCAAATACAACCAGTTTGACATTGACAAGGAAGCAACTGGATGTTCACGACGAAATTCAGAATACAGCCATAAAGCGTTGCCCTAATAACACGCCTAACGAGTACACAATCTGGAAGGTGAATAGTGCCGTAATCTTGGACGTTCAAGCTTCAGGAACCTGGGAACATTGTAAGGTTTACATATCTGCCCAAATGACGTTTGCCAAGCAAGCGATTCCTTCTTGGCCCTCGCCCGAGCACAGGAAATTTTTGATTGCTTCTGGCCACGATAATCCTACCCCGTGGTACATTGTCGGGAAGAAGATTGGCAGCGAACCCAGTGATGACAAATTGACAGTTTTGTCTGCAACTGATTCTGTGCAATCTTGTGCCACAGGTCCTGCAGGATGTGACCTCGACCCTTGTGATGAGGCCGTCGATCGCCGACTCACAATATTCAAGGTAATGGGTGCGTTCAATCTACAACTTCAAGCAACCAACTTTGACGATAATTGCAAGGTTTATGTGAATTTTGATAAAATTCCTGACATTGCGAACGCAAAACCAGTGGATTCGGACAAATTCTTCTTAGCCTCAGGCTTCAGCTCAGCAGTAACGTGGTTTGTCGTGGGGCAAAAGATGGGGACTGAATCCAGCGACTTGAGTATCACTCTGAAAATTCCTGTCAAAACGAATGAAGAAGAGGATGCAATTGCTAAAAATTTGTGCCCCATCAATGAAAATGGGAAATTATCCATCTTCAGGATTACGGGTGCGCTCGTGGTACACATGGTTGCCTTAAAAACTGTCGATGTAACCGCGTGCAAAATCCACATTAGATCCAAGTATTTACCCAGCCTCTCTGATGATGCCGACTACTACAGAGCCTTTGGATCAGAAGAGTTGACTTACTATGAGTTAGCTGAACAGACATCATCGGCCGTGGATTGGTTTGTGGTGGGTCAGAAGGTGGGGAACACTGTCCCGAATACGTCTCTTATCGAAATGTTGCGTGCCGTTTCTGTGGCTCGTAACGGGCTTGGATCTCCGAGCGTCCAGCCGTGTTCAGGGTCTGGAATCGAGAAGAAAAACCAAATGGCTGTTTTTAAAGTCGATAAATCTGCTGTTGTCTTGAAGTTAGTGGCCAGTGACGTGATTGATCCGAATGTTTGCAAGATTCATCTGCACACGGGGGCCCTTCCACCACTCGATGAACATAAGGACTTCTCAGGCTCAAGCATGCGAACCCAGTTTTTCCTCACGACTGGACAAGTCGACCCCACAAGCGGTCATGGCATGACAGATTGGTTCATTGTTGGTCAAAAGACAGGCACCGCCTCTTTGTCTGTGACGTTGACAATAACAAATGCGCTGGAGACGATTGGTCACATGACAGACGCTCAAAAGGATGCACCGATTACATGGAAGCAACCTTGCGCGGGTAATGTCAATGGCAAGCTAACAGCTTACAGGATCCAGGCCGCCATGGTACTGAAAGTGGAAACAGATCAAGATATCCTCTCCTCGAGATGTAAACTTTACGTGAAACATGGTGAATTCCCAAGTCTCACAGCCTCCAACGAAGTGAAATTCCCTACCATCGACAGTCAATTCAGACTTGCTGATGGTGTGCAGGATCCAGTCACTTGGTACTTGGTAGGACAGAAGGTGGGCGATCTGGACGCTCCACAGAGAATCCGAG
>Ga0206692_1578857_pt1 | contig 35708 bp, 1 predicted proteins | sample M240m12015metaT_FD_159670 | JGI IMG/M metagenome (GOLD analysis project Ga0206692, IMG submission 159670) | Metatranscriptome of ammonia-oxidizing marine archaeal communities from Monterey Bay, California, United States - M2 40m 12015... | ecosystem: Environmental > Aquatic > Marine > Intertidal... | reverse complement strand
GTGGTGCGAAACTATCATATGTATACTCTCTCTATAGAGCCATATTAAATAATTTATTCAACATCAAAAATTGTTAAGACTCTACCATCCGAACACTAATGTGTGCATTTGTTTTGTAACACTTATTTTTGCAAAGGAATTATTATACACGGGAAATATTTTTGAATGCATTGATATGAAGTATTTTGTAACGGTTAGCGCTACATATTTGGATCAATCTCATACACTACATTTTGTACATAAACCGCTTCTTGCCCCTCGCCTTGATTAGAACAGACGCGATCATCACCACGAATTTGCACGGAAGTTAAGTTAGCTAAAATATTCCGAAACGCTTGAAATGAAATGGCTTCACCGGTTTCAAAATATGACCACCCTTGGTCCTCACGAAATGGTATCGAGTAGCTCGTCCATTTACCTGCATTGGGTGCAGCAAACCCTAAGACTGAATTTGCAATTACCACACCGTTGCCTCCAGTAACGGAGACCATGCCCGTTCGTGTACGCTCATAGCCACTGTTGGATGGAGAAAGCATTTGAAATTGCAATCTACCGTTGTACATTGTCTTCTTATGATCGCCTAAGAAAATTGCAGGCGCTTTAAAGTACCACACATCATCTTCCACACATGCACTGCGTATGGTACTAGTTTCTAAAGGCGAGATACCTTGCATACTAGTTACACCGATATGCGCATTAACCTCTAGATTAGATTGAATTTTGATGTTACCAATAGCTAAATTAGTTAAGGTTGAATTGTAATTTCCATTTACAAATGTTGATACAACCGAGCGCCAATATAATTTCAATTGCAAGTTACTGTGACCAAAATATGGCCATAAGAAATCATCAACCGCACCTTTCTGACCAAGAATTTCTGTATACACCCGTATATTTTGCACAGCCCCAATCAATCCTGTAGTTTGAGATATTGCACAAGGCTGGATGCCAGGATATCTATTGCATTGTGAAATATTTAAAGGTGTATTTCCTACCATTACTACACCATTTCGTTTTATTTCAACGCCTTTTCGATACGACGAGCCACCATTTTCAGAGTTATCGAACACTTTTGCACCATCTTTGTATACCACAACATTACCATTTTGCGAGCTCCACGTAACAACAACGTGATGCCATGTGCCATCATTAAGGGCGACGTTTGTCTCTTGTGCAGGATGTCGCCATGTCATATCTACGTGATCTTTCACAGCAACTCGAACAGACCTTTGATCCAGTATTGCAAATTCATAATATGGCACTACTGAACCATCGTAAGACGTATTTAACGACGTGTTCGTCGGTGCCGTCGGGATAAATGATAGCAGTGTCCCTGCTCGCGTTACATCCGTTGTACGAATCCACATGGTTACAGATATATCAACTGTAGGGAAATCCGAAATATTTTTTGATGTGGCAATGTACCCAGAACCATTTAACACTATCGGCGTCGTAAAGGAAGGATCTGATGCATATGCATCACTTGCACCAAATCCTCCATTCGCATTTACAGCGCCACTGTATATGTTATCTATGCCAGTTGAATTAGCATCGCTACTACAAGGTATTTCACATTGCAATGTTATTGCATCTTCTGCACTTACCCCGGCTTCGCATAATGGTTTGGGTGACAATTTGCCAATGAAAGATTGATCTACACTGTACAGGCCTCTGTCATCAACCCATATTGGGTTATGTAATCCGTTTCCGACAACCATCCATCCCTGTAAATATGATAAATAACCACCAGTTGCATTAAATACCGATGTAACAATTTTTTTACCATCATCGAAGTCAACAATCTTTAATACCACCATATTTTGCGAGCCAATTAAGCTAGTGCTAGATGTTGCTGTCCCGGTGTTCGGAATTAAATTGATCACAACATGTACCGTTTCATACGCCGTTTCATACAAATTGTCATCGTAGATTGTTACTGTAAATGTAGCACTTGATTGACCATCAGTAAAATTCAAGATTCCATTGACCTCTTCATAGTCTCCTGGAATTCCCATGGTTAAATTGCGCGCAGTGGCACTTTTACTAGTTGAAACATACCCGACTCGTACTGTACCGCTTGTTCCATGCTCGCGAGTTACCGTAATGTTTACGTGCCCTTGATCCTCGGTTGCAATGACTTCATCTGTCGCAAAATTAAATAACCCAGCGTTTTGATAATTCAATACATTTACTTTAAACGCAGAATCATTTTTTTGTTGTACAATCTCTTGAATTTCAGATATGGATATAACAGTTGGAAGCGGCAATGATCTGCCAGGGTCAATTTCGGATATAATTGTTATTGCAGGTGACGTATACAACGGGCTAGTAGGATCTGCTACTTGTTCCTCTAGAATTAAAGCCGCTTGTTCGGCCAATACCTCTGAACCATCGACTGATGGTAAAATTACAAATTCAACAATAATACTCCCAGAAAAAATTCCAATTATTAATATTCTAGATTCACTTATCTGTAATATTGTTGAAATGTCTTTTGTGAAAGATTCTTCAAAGTTTTCACGCTCGGGCGTACCAACAGCACCAGCGACAGAAATATCGAGATTTAATGTCAAAGTTACCTTTACTTCAACTTGCCGTTTATTAAGAGCAACTTCTTCAGCTGGCGCCACTGATTTTACAAGCGGTATATCGGAATACAATTTAAAGGGTTCATCTTGGAACGCGTAGCATAATGCCAAACTATCTGCATTGGCAGAAAATAAAAATGTAGCTTTTCGCTCACTAACAACGCCCAATTCACTACCACCAGCTGGAGTAACTGAGCAACCGTAACCTTTTGGAACTAGCTTTGCGGTGTCCCCATCTTCTATACCTATACCATCGAACAAAATAGAGAGTGGGTTGCCAACTAACGTATCGACACTACTCCCCTCCAATAAAGTCACGTTGTCAATACGTTTTACCCGCATTCGCATCCCAGGAAAGCTTACGTACGGCCCATCACCGAATCGGTAACAAAGCTTCCACTGGGAACCATCAGGCGGAGCACTGGTGAATGTAAATGATGCATACGTTCTAGGATCGTCACTTCCTACTGGTTTTGTGATTACATCGGTTTCTCCTCCAAGACCAGGTACTCCACAGGATGCATAATAATCGACCCACTTCACCATATCACCTTCGGTGATGCCTAGGGAACCCTCAAAAATAAATGTTTTCTTTACATTTTGAATTGCCACATCTGACGACATGTTGGAAATTCTCGGGATTAACGGGAGCATTGTTTGCCCATAATACAAATGGAACGGCTCAGACCCAAAGCTGTAACACAGACGCAGTCGTGTTCCGGCATATGCAGCATCGCTAACTTGCAAGGACCCATCGCCGATGTCATATGAAACTGTGAATAAAAACGACGCTTTTCCTAAAGGCAAAACTGCATCTCTAGTTACAAATTCGATGTGTGTGCCAGGGGCAGGGTCGTCATTACAATCAATATTATCATATTGTTGCAGTGCATCAGCACTGGTATCTTCATCCATTCCATCTCTAAATTTCCCAACAACCCATTTTGCTCGGTCCTTTACCAATGGATCTGTTTCGCCAACAATACCACCAGTAATATGCTCCGAGAAAAATGTTACACTTGTATTCACATTAATAATTGCATATTGTGATGTTGTTTCCTGCAACAGTTTTGCTTCAATAGAAAGTACTGGATTTGTATATAGTTTTAATGGCTCTATCCCAAAGCCGTAGCATAGACGGTGTGGTTTATGTATCACTGATGGTATTGTAAAATTTACTTCCACTGTAAAATCACTTTGAAGCAAATCCCCATTAAACCCTGTCACTGATTGCACTATCCCCATACCAGTCGTTAAATTATATTCACCATCGACACATTCACTGTCATATGTGGCTGTGTAAGGTGCCCAAGAAATTCTGTCATACGGAGCTACTCCATAGCCAGTCACTGCAAATGGCTTCGGTTCTCCAACTGATGCTTGTCCTGTTACTCCGACCGTAGTAGCTGTAAATGTATTAACTTGGCTAGAAACGACAAATATATCAAAAAGTTTCCATGGCTCGTCACCAAACATATAACATAGTTTATATGGTTTCGAGTGATCGAGTAATGGCACAGTAAATGCTACGGCGGAACCTGGCGGAATAACGAAAAACGCACCGCCTTTAGTAACTGTAGGTCCAGACAATTGTCCTTGGGCGTGTATATCATTATTTGGCGATCCACATTGCGACTTGTGAACAAATTCATTCGGGACCCATTTTGCTTTATCGCGAATGCCAGGCACTTTGTCTATTCCTGATCCATTAAAATACCAATTTTTTGTGTAGTTAACAACAGCCACAAGCGGCGAACCTTCCTCTACAAGCGTTTCTGATATATATCGTATAACAAACGAATTAGTTGGATCAGTAACATTGGTTGTGGTTTTATTAACACCGTTCAAAGCAATGTCCATAAATGCACCTTCCTCGACATCTATAAGAAGTGGAATATCAGGTACAGCAATACCCAACTGCGATTGCGCATAAGCATAATCGCCCACATCCAAGGTTGCCCAACGTTGGTACGGCTGCAATTTAATATGGAAAGTCGCATTATCAGTTTGATTGATTGTTCCATTTTCAATCCGCATATCAGTCACTGTCCCATTAAGCCAATCGTAAATTCTGAATTTCGAATAATCAACTCTAGCCGTAGGCGTCAAATCAATAATTTCACTACAAATAAATGTCACAATACCACTCATGTAATTATATTCTACTTTTTTTAATATCGGCGGTGTCGTATCAGGAATTTCTATCGCTGTAATACTCGTATTGACAATATCATTTTGGGCTATATCATGAACTGCACCATCAACTATATCGAATATTGCTGCATGGTTATCGCCACCACTTTGTCCAGAAATTGCAATGGTGTTAGCTCGTTGGCGCTCACTTAATTGAATAACAAGCGTGGCATCATCCCCATCTGGCATCAATACCTTTGTAGAGTAATCCAGTGGAACTGTTTTCTCCCCAGTATTATTTGCGAAGAATATTTTACTGAAATCAATCATCGAATATGGGGTGGCATCAACAAACTCTTCAAACGAAATCGAAACTTTTCCATCATTTAAGTCAAGTATTACCTGAGTAGCATTTGGCAATATGTAATCCGCATGTTCGGTAACGTTTACACCCGTTATAAATCGTAGAGGCAAGCCACTTCGGTCTAAAACAAACCCAGTCAAAAAATTTCCAACAGTACTAATATTATCGCCACCTGGCGTACCAGAAATGGCTATAATTTCTACGCGCTGCTGCTCTGTTAACGTAACATTCATTTCATATTTATAAATTGAGGATACAAATGCACCTTTCAATGAAATATTCTTGGATGTGAAATTTGCATTATTTGAAATATATGCACAAGATAGATTCACTTTTGCAGTGTCAGTCTCTATAAATTCAGAAAATATGAAGTTAATATATGCACAACGACGGTATGCACACCCAATACCGCCTTCTCCGAGATAAATGTTTATTTTTTTTATTGTTGGGGTGATGATGTCAGGATGTTCAATCATAAGTGAAGAACCAGCAATATTTGGGTTTAAAAATAAATCTTCAAATGCTGATTGATAAATATTAATAAATGATCCATGACCATCTCCACCGGGTACCCCCGACATTTCTAACAGAGTTGTGCGTTGTTCCTCGCTTAAAAAGAACTTAAGGCTGGGCGCGTCAACTATGGCAGAAGCCAATGTTGCTCCTCCACCAAACAATCCATCAAGCGCAAAACTTCCATCACCATTCACAGAAGTATTAGCAAAGTGAATTTTTGAAAAATTAAAGCGTACAATTGGAGTAATGTCTAACGTTTCTTTAAATGTCAGATCTAATTCACCAAGAGAAAAATTCATGGTTGCCGTCACTAACACGGGCGCTATATTATCTGGAATTTCGATCACTTCAATACCAGTAGTTTCAAGAATTTTGTTTTGACCAACATCCATAATTGCACCAAATTGCAGATCGATTGCAGGAATATCACCATCACCATTAGGCGCAAAGGTCGAAGTTCTTACTGCCGCCACACGGGTTTCCTCACTCAAAACCATGGTTAGATTTGTACCATCTGCCTCAACAACATTTCCACCAATCAAAGGTATTGTGAAGTTTTTAGGAGCATCAGATATAAATATTTTAGACAAATTAACTTTATTATTTGGAGTTGAATCGATAGTTTCGGAGCAAATTAAAATAAGGATTCCTGTTCCGTAGGATAAAACGGCAGATGTTATATTTGGTCTTATTGTATCTGGTATTTCCGTTAAAACAAAAGCCGCTGTCGCATTGCTTTCTAACTCTTCCAAGTCCTTCAGCGCGCCGCGGGGAAGACGTAGATACGACGAATTGCCATCCCCGCCATTTGTGCCTGAAATTCGTATTGCAGCTGCCCTTTGAGCTTCTGTTAAAACGAGGGTAACGACCAGAGACAGTTCCGCCATGAATGATGCACCTTCTAAGGGAATAATATCCGATTCACTATTCTCAGCCGTTTGATTCAGTAAAGCAGCAGTGCTTAGATTTAATTTAATATTGGAATCACCAGGATCATATTTCACAAGATAACCCGGGGCTCGTAACTGCGCATCACCAACTGTTTTAATTGTTTCACTGCCCGTCAAGTACATTACCCCAACAGACAAATCTATCGTAACTAAGACTAAAAATGGCGGAACTGTATCTGGAATTTCGATTAACGAAATGTTGGAGCCCGCAAAAACTGGATTCAACCCTATGTCATATAGTCCACCAACATCGTTCATAAAATTAGCAGGTGTGCCATCTCCACTTATTGTGCCAGACATGAATATAGCATCCAAACGCTGATCTTCTGTAATTTTTAATTTCAGTACGGTTGGTTCTGCATATACTACTGTGGCACCCGTAAAAGCAAGATCCCGATTGCCAGTAATATTTGAAATGAAAATTGCACTTGTGTTCACGTATTGGTCCTGTTGTAAAACTGATTCCGAAACTTTTAACTCTAAGGTACCCCAGCCAAAGTCAACTTGTGCGAATAAAATGGTAGGCCTGGTAATATCGGCAATTTCTACCACGCTTAGATTTCCAGATAGTAAACTTGGATTCTGCGCAACATCCCTAAATGCATCAGCAAAAACATCCAGTTTAATCGCTGACCCATCGCCACCAGGAGTACCAGAGCTTTGTAACGCTGCTGCCCTTTGCACTTCTGTTAGCGAAAACTGCACAACATCAGTTTCGACAGGATTAACAGATGCACCGTCTACTTGTATGAAGCCACCAGACGTTTTTTGTAACCTTATTTTTGTTAAATCAACGCTAGTTTCGGGCGGAATAACGTCTAATGTCTCACTAGCATAAAACGTTAATGTGCCATCATTAAAATCGATTTTACCAGACACGATAGTAGGTGGAACTGTATCCGGAATTTCAATGACCGGCAAATTAAAATTTGGTAAATTAGGATTTCCAGAATAATCAAATACAGCATTTGCTTCAACATCCAATATTGATGCGCCACTATCTCCTCCACCAGTCCCGGATATTCGCGTTACTGCTATACGTTGGTATTCCTTCAGTTGAATAATAATTGTTAAACTATCAAAGATTCCTTCCCCTATAACCTCGCCACCCGAAACACTACCACCAATCATTGGTACAGTTCGTTCTCCAGTTTGATTTACAGCATAAATCAAGCTTAAGTTCACCATTGATGCTGGTGTGATGTCTACAGTCTCTGAAAATAAAATTCGAACAGTACCATAACCAAAATCTATGGTGACACTAACGACGCTTGGTCCTACTGTATCAGGAATTTCGGCTAATAAAGTACCAGAAACAATAAACCCCGCTCCTAAATTTTGCGCAACATCACGATATGAACCTTCTCCAATATTTACTAATGGTGGTATATAATCTCCACCCGGTGTACTTGATATTGCCATTATACGAATACGCTGAATTTCAGTAAATGATATTGTGATTTCTAGACCATCATTTGGGGTGACTGTTGAGCCATTTAAATTTATGTACTGCGAGCAATCAGTGGTTTCGTAACTGGCACGAAATACTCGAACTATACCCGCCCCAGAAATCCCGCCTTCGGTGAAGCCACTTGTACTTCGATTTGAAGTAGTTTTTACACAAATCGAATAATTGTCACGCTTGCCAATATACAAAGGGCCAAATTGTAGTTGTGTTTGGTTTCCATTAGAGGTATCGAGAGGCAGTAAATCACTTACAGCAACTAACGTCGTTGTATTCGTAGTTGTATTATGTGCACCGATGCCAAATGCAGTCTCCTCTTCGCCCACCCCATTAGTACAACTATCATAACCCTTGACAATTTTGATTCTAGTATCATTTAATAATCGAATACCATTCACGGTAATGTTAAATGGAATTTTTGATGTGACCCCATACCATTCCGTATTATAAATTACAGGATCAGTTGGAATGAAAACCTGTTCAGTCACATTTGGCGCGGTTGCATTTATGATATTTATCAAACCGCCCATACTAATAGTATTTTTACTTGTATAATACATAAAATCTGGCGCGCTAAATGGCACCACGAATGTAGTCGTAGTGTTTGTAACGGTCACACCAGTTGTGTACGATCGGTTTGCAATATGCCATGTTACATTGGTACCATTGTAGTCAAAATATTTAGTAACATTGGTGCCATTGATATTTTCGAGTGTATTAGTAATATTTACTGCGCTAACAAACACCAGCGGCTCTGGGCTAAGAGCACCAATATTGAAAACATGTTTGTATGTTTTGCCTCGGATCAACGTTAATGGTGGTTGTGTTTTATTATTTACAGCATAAACTTGTTTTGACAACATTCGAGTTGTATTAGTACCATTGATTAATTCTGTAATATTGCCGATATTAACAGTAATAACGCTCACATTAAAAACAATGGTGGTAATATTCAATGTTAAATTCATCGCCTCGTCTGATTCTGGGGCTGGTGCCGGCGCTAAAACAACAGGTCGTGACGGAATGTTTTCTGCTTCATGCAAAACTTGAAAACATTCGGCTCCAGTGAAATTTACAATAGCAATATTCTTTTCATCCAAGTGCGATGCTGGATCAGCATCAAGCGTTTCGGTTGAAAAGATACGTAATTCACCAGCATTAAAATCAATGGTGGCATTTACGATTTGCGGAGAAGATGTATCTTTCACTTCTGTTACCGTGCCGTTTGGCGTGTCAAGAATGTTGACTAAGCCTAAATCTTTAATTGCGCCATTTAGCATTTCTAAAAGAATTGTGCTTCCATCACCACCGGGTAAGCCGGATAATGCTACGCTGGCTGCTCTTTGAGCTTCTGTTAATGTCATCTTAATTGTTTGGGATTCTTCTTTTACTAATTTCACTCCTGTGAGTGGTATTCCTAAATTCCCAAAAACTGGTTGTGGGCTGGTTTTCTGTTGAATTTGCATACCATTCACGACCATGTAATTGCTCCAGGTAACGCTACTTCCAACTTTGTTCACAATCTCGAATTCAACAATTAAACTTATATCATGCGTTCCATTAATAACAACGTCAACGGCAAAAAGACTATCGTCGGCTATTGTTCCATACGAATTAATAAAGTTTGTCGCTACTTGGCGCCTTGTCCATGTACCGTTAAAATCCGTTACGTAAATATTTATTCCGTGATTAGCAAAAGCTCCATGGTGGAAAGTTGTTAACGTATATATTCCAGATTTTATACCCCTGACCGTACCAATTATTGAACCCGGCGATTCACGCAATGCAAAATTACTTAAAATACTTGCATACGAATAGTATTTACCAGACGTAACAGTAAGAGGAACCTGCTGGGTTTGTAATGACCGTATGTAACGAATACCAGTAAATTGAACATCAATTCCAGATACATCATCATTGCAAATTGTGCAAATTGAAAAAACTTTATATCCATCGTAGCTTCCATCTTGGATAGCATTCCAATCAAGTACGTATGCATTAAAACCAGGTTGTGCGGACGGTTGGTTTGCACTGATTGCGTTATCCGATCCATCAACATAACGCTGGAATTGTATACCTGCCAGTTCGTATATTACAGGACGATAATCTGATAAAAACATTTTACTTAAATCAATGTTATTTCCGATACTGCTAACCGTTTCACTGAACCGAAGTTCGATTTCTCCATTTGTATAATTAATTAGCCCACTTTGAAAAGTCGGCGGAACTGTATCGGCTGTTTCAGCGATTGTAACCACTTGATCTTTTACCGCATTTTGAGCAAGATCAAAAATAGAGTTGAGTTGCACATCCAATACAGATGTGGAGCCATCGCCACCAGGGGTACCAGCAAATCGTTGCACGGCATTTCTTAGTAATTCAGGCAAGACGATTTTTAATATGGTACTATCTTTGCTGTCAATTGCAGTGTCATTTAATGAAAATGTTTTTAGTGAATGTTGCGAGTCCGATATATTAATTGAAGTTCTGACTAGAGATTGAACCGGTGTTACATCAATTGTTTCAGAGAAAGCGAGTTGTAACAAACCAGTGCTCAAGTTTAACTCGGCAGTTAGTAATTTGGGGATAGATGTGTCCGGTATTTCTTTTATCATGTGAAACGTCGTGGTATTGAGAGTATTTTGCGCAATATCAACTAGAAAACCAGGATCAGAACGTAAAAATGATGTCGTGCCATCTCCACCTACAAGGTTGGTCGTATAATAAGCATTGGCCCGAGAATCTTCATCTGCGTGCAATGTTATGGAAAGCCCGTCTACTTCCACAACACTCGCACCTGATAAGCTTATTAGTGTAGAAGATATACTCGCTTCATTTGTTACAGCAACATATTGTAAATCAACTTTCGAGCCAGGTGTCATATCTATGGTTTCGCTCGTATCTAAAACTACAACACCGTCCGAGAAATTAAACGACACGTTTATGATCCTCGGTTTAATAGTGTCACTAGTTTCTATAATGGGATGCCCTATCAACTCGACATTAACATTTGAGCTTAAATCCACAATTGTGGCAGCATCTAAATCAAGTGTCATCGCATGCCCATCACCACCACTGGTTCCGGATAATGCTATGGCGGTAACGCGCTGTAATTCTGTTAGCTTTATTGTTAGGGACTGTGTATCAATAGATGGTATTGTTGCACCGGCCAAAGATAATATTTTATCGCCAGTTGCATTCGCTAAAAATATAGTTGACATATTCAAAAGACTTAGTGGAGTTATATCGATAGTTTCCGACATTGTTAATCTTAGCAGACCATCCCCATACGTCAATGTCGCGGAGCTGTCTACTGTTGGCGGAATAGTGTCCGGAATTTCAGTTACTTCCAACCCTATTGCAGCAACCAAATCGTTTCCAGCCAAATCTTTAAACGAACCCGTATTAATGTCAATGACGAGTGGTGTGCTGTCCCCTATTGATTGAGCAGAAAAATACAACATTTTAACCCTGGATGATTCAGGTAACCGGACTTCAAAAATATCAAGCTCGGCTCTGACAATAACACTGCCAGACAACGATACTTGGTTTGCAGCTGAGTCATTTACAAACAAAGAAACATTTCGAATAAATGCACTATCAAAATTTTGATTTTCAGGTCTTGTTGACAACGTTTCATTGCTTGTGATTCTTAAAATTGATGTTCCAAAATTAAACACTGCGCTATCAACACCTGGTGGTGACGTATCTGGGAATTCAATTATAGGAATGCCGTATGTTTGTATAACATCGTTTACGGAAAGATCGTGAAATGCACCCTTATCTAAATTCAACACAGTCGCTTGGCCATCACCGCCAGGTGTGCCAGACATTTGTATTAATGCCGCGCGCTGCACCTCTGTAAGCTTGAACGAGAGAATCGTACTGCTAATGTTACTTATCATAGCCCCAACAAGAGACACATTTATATCATGTGCAGCATTACTATTTGATACCATGATTCGGTCAAAGTTTATAGGGAATGGCGAGTATGCATATTGGCCACTTAAATATCCTCCTACTGTCGTATCTACTGTTTCCGACATGTTTAATATTAGCAGCCCTTCAGTTAATTTGAGTTGAACATTTAGCACGACTGGCGGTGTAGTATCTCCTATCTCCTTCATCGAAACATTAATCGCTTCAAGAAGCGGATTTAAACCCATATCCTGCATTGCATTATTGTAAATATTTAATTGGAGTGGTGTGCCATCACCACCGGGCGTCCCAGTATATCTGATCAGCGATGCACGCAATGTCTCAGGTATAGATATATTGGTGTCATACGTTAGTGCAGTTGACATAACACTACTGCCATCTAACGTAAAGTTAAGCGTTGCATCATTTACTAACAATATTTTTGTTGCATTTAAATATTCCAAATTTAACGGTTCTGACGAAACAAGTGTTAAAATAGATGTACCCAAGTTTAGAGTCGCGGACACCACAGTTGGAGAAATATCATCAGGATGCTCTATGACTGGAATATTTTCATAAATATCACTTGGTATGTGTGCCATATCAAAAAATGCCCTTGTTGTAATAATAAACTCGACAGGCACCCCCCGTCCCCCTGGCATGCTAGAACCACGCAATAATTTAATACGATCATTTTCTGATATATCAAATGTGATATTTTGGTTGTCAGCGTCAGCAATTTGAGCACTTTGCAATAAAAAAAATTCCGTGTTCGATATTCTGGCTTTAATATAATCGTCTTTGACAAAAAAATCCGACGAAGGAGTCATATCAATAGTTTCATCGAATTTAAATAATATTTTCCCAATACCAAAAAACATTTCTATTTCTAGCAACTCTGGCCTTGTATTATCTGGTAATTCCGACAGGAAAAAATTTAATTGTTCAGTTGCGGGGTTTAATGAGATATCTTTTACAGCACCCCGATAAAAATCGAAGACATTTGCGGCATTATCACCACCTGGCCCAACAAAACGATTGTTAAATAAAGCATCCTTTTCAGTTACATAACCAGGTATTTGCCTACGGCCCGTTTGGATAGCATCAACTCGTTGTGTCTCTGTTAATTCTATTGTAATAGTAGTGCCGTCTGTTTGAAAGACGGTTGCACCATTTAGTATACCAAACGTAGATAAGCTCGTATCGACGATACCCATACGCGATAAATTCACATCAGCTTGGGGGGTTACATCAATTGTTTCATTAAACGTAAGTGTTAGTATTCCAGTAGCGTAATCAATAATTGCCGTCTGCAACAGTGGTTCGAACCGATCAGGTGTTTCAGTAACTGCTATCCCATCTTCAAATTGAACATCAACGAGGCCTAAATCTTTTACTGCGCCAATTTCAGTAACAAAAACCATGTTAGTATTATCCCAATCATTTGACATGTAAAATGCATTCACGCGTTCTTGCTCTGCAAGTTTAAATATAGCCAACAAACCATCCCCTGTGAGTAACGTTGATGTAGAAAAATTTGATGTATTTTCACCAACACTTCCAACATCTTGTGAAACACGGAACAAACCAGGGTTAAAAGAAGAACTTTTGACAAATTCGTCAAACATAATTGTTAAATGCCCTGTCCCGATATCAATAGCAACAGATGTAATTTTTGGCGGAATAACATCGGCATATTCTACGACAGTTAAGTTTGTTTGTGCGACACTAGATAAATTTGACATGTCCCGAAATGCGCGATCCAGCATATCAATTACAACTGGTGTGTCGTCACCACCCGGTGTACTAGACACATATTGGAGTTGAGCCCGTTGCTCCACCGTTAAATGAACAGTGACTGTGGTTTTATCGCTTACCGTCACCGTAGCACCCACCAAAGAAACTCGATTCGTATTACCGTTGAAGCTATAATTATATATATCTGTGGTTGCGTTGTATCCAACATCAAATGATGTGCTTTGTGCCAGCCACATTAATGTTAAATCTACGTTCGATGCCGGTGTTGCGTCGATTGTTTCACTGACAAACACTATCAATTTACCATCGCTATAGTTTAACGATGCGGAAGTAATAGTTGGCCGAACGATATCAACAATCTCATTGACTAAGAATCCATTTGAAGCAACATTATCATTTCCAGCTACATCTTGAAACGCACCCGGCAAAACATCTAATTCAAGCTGTGTACCGTCACCGCCCGTTACATCTGAGATACGTAATGTCGCGACCCTCTGCGCTTCAGACATATCAATCACCAGAGTATAACCATCGTATGATAGAATGGTAGCGCCTGTCATTGGAACATTTCCATCACCAGTTCTATTAACAAGCAAAATTTTACTTAAGTTAACTCTAGTCGTTGGCGTTGAATCAATATATTCGCTTGCTGTAATCTGTAATATTCCTCCGCTAAACTGCATAGTAGCATTTGTGATGGTAGGTGGGATAATATCAGCTGTTTCTTTCACGTAGACATTTTGTTGTTCTAAATTTAAGTTCAACCCCATGTCGCGAAATCCTCCAGGCTTTAACGTTAGCGTAATAGGCTGAGAATCGCCACCATTGGTACCCGACATTTCTATTGCAATCACGCGTTGCGCTTCTGTCAATGTAATATTTACAAATGTTTTATTTTGTGAGACTATATTCGACGTATTTAATAAGGCAAAGTAGGTCATAGATGTCTCATTAACAATATGTACTTGTGTAATATCTACTGCATTTAATGGGTCACATTTAATTGTTTCATTGAAAAATAAAATTAATTCACCCATTCCATAATTTATACTCGCATTTATCAAAAACGGTTTGCCAGTATCTGCAAATTCTGCCACTATTACATTAGCGTATGTGTTATTATTACCAGCAAGATCCACAAACGTATTCGGTTGAGTATTAAAATGCAATGGATTAAAATTACCGCCAGCCAAATCCGATCTTACAATGGCTTGAACTCTTTGCGCCTCCGTTAACCGAATTGTTAGAAACGTAGAATCTATTTCCGTTAAAAAAGAACCAGTTAATGGAACATCAAATCCATTTGAAATATCAGAAATAAAAGCCGTATCAAGATTAAACAATGATACCGGTGTAACATCAATTGTTTCATTTAATTGAATAATCAAAATACCTTCCGTCAATTCAATTGATGCATTTTCCATCCTTGGTTGTCCCGTATCCGGGATTTCACTTAACAGTAACTCGACACCTAAAATGTCATTGCCAGCCATATCTTTCATAGCACCGGTAGAAATATTCAATATAGACGGAACTAGGTCACCACCGGCAGTACCAGAAATTTCTACGGCTCTAGCCCTCATGCTTTCGGTGAGTTGCAAAGTTAGTGTGGGGAGATCTTCGTTGATCAGAGTAGAACCAACTAATCCAATTTCGGTGATTTGGGTTACATTATTAATATTTATCAAGTTAACAGCGACGGTAGAAGTTCTAATGGTTTCACTTAGCGTCAGCAAAATGACACCATCAGTCAATCGGATAATGCCAGAGGATCCTAAGGGATTTGTCGTGTCCGGGATCTCTTTTAATTGCAAACCAATAAGTTCTACATTAAGATTTGTTGCAATATCTCGAAACCCACCAACTTCAACGTCCAACTCCGTTGGAGAAGACACATCTTCACCACCCGGAGTTGCAGAGTATGATAGGGCAGCAACCCGCTCAGCCTCGCTTAAACGAATCGTAAGTAATAATACCGTATCATCTGACAACACAGTTGCTCCTGTAAGTTGAACGTGACCGTTAGTAACATGATCACCACTTGATTTAATGGTTGGATGATTTTTTGTCAAATAGAAACTACTCAAATTAACAAAATTCCTAGGAGTAGTATCGACGGTTTCACTTGCATTTATTACTAACATTCCATCATTATAATCAATAGAGGCAGCTGTAAAAAATGGATTTGTAGTATCAGCTGTTTCTATAACAACTAAATCAAAATTATCCAAATTAACATTTGTTGCGATGTCCTGCACTGCACCGCTATGCATATCTAATTTAACGGGGTGGTGATCACCGCCTTGTGTACCTGACATTGTGATCAGTTCAACTCGATCTTCTTCGTGTAACTTTAACGTGAGATTAAAATGGTCAATCCCCAAAATTTTAGTAGACCTTGCTATTCGGACACTGAACTCGCCTGTTTGATTAACGACATAAATGTTGCTAGTATTAATTAATAAAACTGGTGTAATATCGACAGGTTCATTAAAGAAAATAACAAATGTTCCATCATTATAATCTAATGTAGCATTTAAGGTTATAATTGGAGATACGTCTGGTAGTTCGGTAATACTAAGGAATAATGGATTATTGTTGTAATTAAACGAAATGTCATGCGCAATACTGTTTGCTTGTAACTTTAGAGCGGATCCATCTAAGAATGATGCATTTGCCACTGCAGCGACTCTTTCAAAAGGGTCTAATGATATGTTAACACGCAATGCATCAGTAAATGTGATCAAACTGCTTTTACTTAAATAAAACAGTATCTGATCACTGCCACTTGCGCTATCTACTAGTGCAATATCGGTTATGTTTACACGATAAGGCGGGGAAACATCTATAGTTTCACTGAACAACAATGACAATATACCAACATCAAGATCCAAAATTACGTCGGTAATGATGGGAACAGTTGTATCAACCGTTTCTTTTACGGTAATATTTGTGGCTGCTGTCACAGGATTGGCTGATAAATCATTAATTGCACCAGCATAAACGGACATCATAATGCCTTCATTATCACCACCGGCTGTACCTGACGCTTTTATACACCTTATTCTTTGTGCTTCAGTCATTACTACTGTCAGTGCTAAATCATTCGCAGCTACTACATCTGCCCCAACAAGATCTAAATTTTTCATCAAGCCATCAATACCAGTATTACCATCGACCATTATGATTTTGGTAAGGTTTAAATTTGTTGCAGGTGTATTATCTAAATATTCAGTACTATAAATAATTAGCGTTCCGTTATTGTAATCGACTTCGGCATCAAAAATGGCCGCTTGAACAACATCTGGATATTCGGAGATCACAATGTTTGATGTGAATCCAACTGGGTTTAGGCCTATATCTAGTATACTCCCCGATTGTGCACGAAAAAGAACTGGGCTGCCATCACCATTTGTCGCCATTGATGAATTGTAAAGTGCTGTCACCCGTTGCAGTTCAGTTAGGTGTATATCGATTTGTTTTGAAATGCTAACATCAATAGTTGCAGATTGAGTAGTTACAGTGTATGCATTGAATTTTCTGGTGTCACTTGAAGCTAATGTCACAATACCTTCATTCAATGCGCCTTCAAGAAACAACTTTGACAAGTCAATATATATATCGCTATTATTTTTGATACTTTCACTCATAAACACTGACACGACACCGGTGCTATAATTGACGGACACCGACTCTATTACTGGGACTATAACATCATCATATTCGAGTAATTGTATCTCTGATACTAATACATCATTTTGAGCTACGTCATGCACTGCACCTGCAAGAAGTTTTAATATCAATGCATTTCCAATGCCACCGATAGAACCAGAAAAAATTTGTGCATAAGCCCTTTTGAATTCCGTAATTGTTAATGTAACATTGGTGTTATCTTGTGCTACTACCAACGCACCCGAAAAATCTTCAATTACAATGGTACCATTCGTGTCAACTAATTGTATTTTATTTAACTGTATTTCAGTATCTGGTGTCGCATCAATAGTTTCGTTAAACGCAAATATTATCAAACCAGTACTATAATTAATAATACCATTTCCTGTTAAAATTGGAAGAGTTGTATCGGCTATTTCTGTAAACGTCAATCCCGAGATTGGATAATTTGGATTGTGCCCAATATCAAAGATCCCCCCAGAATTTGCATCCATCACTACAGCAGTAGTATCGCCACCATTTGTCCCAGAATGTGCTATTACTTGCGAGCGTTGAAACTCTGTCATTTTCACACGTAATGGTGCGTTAGCAACTCCAGTGTCCCCATATATAATGCTACCAGCTAAATCAGCGTTGTACGATTCACTGCGAATAAATAAATTATTTAGATTCGTCAATTCTGCTAATAATGTTTCGCTCCCAGTAAGTGTTATCAGACCGTCGTTATAATTGACACTAACATTATCAAGAGATGGGCGAAGTATATCGGCAGACGAATTAAATTGGACGGCATCTATGTCGACGTTAAAATTAATTGCATTGTCCCGTAGCGCATTATCAGCAATGCGTAAAATGGGTGTATTATTACCACCTGGATGAGACGTCAACTTCAACGCATCAACCCGCTCTTGTTCTGATAAAGTAAACATAATTGTCGTTCCATCCACATCCATTACTGTCGAATCATCTAAAGAGACTGGCACACTAGGGGTAGATGTCCCACGTAAAACAAACTTACTTGTATCCATGTTAGAAGCAGGTGTAACATCGAGTGTCTCGGATGCAGAAAGTGATGCAGAGCCATCCGTAAAATTTACAACCATTACAGTTGGGATAGGTTTGATAGTGTCGGCTATTTCCTGTAAAACTATATCTATTTGCAATGGGGTAGCTACTAGACCAATATCGGTATATGCACCCAATAGAACATCTAGTAACGCCGGTGTGGTATCTCCACCACTAGTGCCAGAAAATTGAATGCTCAACGCCCTATCCTCCTCTGTAAGAACCAAAGTTAGCAATGAATCATCAGCTGCTGTGACAATAGCACCGTCAAGATTTATGAAATTATTTGAATCACTTGCATTTTTAAAACGAAAGCGGTTAACTATGACTCTGCTTACTGGTGTTGCATCGATTATATCGGTATTATTTACAATGAGCGTCCCATCATTGTAATCTATGACTGCATTCAATACAATCGGTGGTACTACGTCTTCATTCTCTAGTAAAAATAAACCAAAATGATCATTGTTGAAATTTCCTGCAACGTCGCGCAATGCATTGGCTTCAACTTCAAATAACAGTGGCGTGCCATCACCACCCGGAGTATTCGATATGGCTATTGCCGCTGCTCGTTGAAGTGCTGTTAACCCAACAGTAATCACCAGGCCATCCGTCTCGTATATCGTAGCACCAGTCAATGGTATCGTCAAACTACTAGATGAATTTGATAAAAAAATCTTGCTTAAATTTACGTTTGATGCGGGCGTCATATCAATTGTTTCTGAAGTGCTAATTAATAGTATCCCAGTGCTGTAATTAACTGTTGCGTTAAATACAACAGGTATAACACTATCCTCTGTTTCCAAAACTGGTACACCGAATATCGTATCGAGTTCATTCATACCGATATCTTGAAAAGCCTGCGCGTTAAAATCGGCTACAATAGCTGTGTTGTCACCACCTTTAGTACCAGATATTGGAATGGCAGCAACACGCTGTAATTCTGTTAATGTAATAGTTACTGTAAGCGATTCTTGTGCATTAAATTCAGCACCGGTTAAAACAATTCCATGGGCCCCTGATGTATCGGACAAAAACACTTTGGATAAATTTAATAAAGAAGTTGGATTTCCATCAATAGTCTCGTTAGCAGTGATAGTCATTACACCCGTGCTATAATTTAAAGCAACCTCCGTGATTACTGGTTTTCCTGTATCTGCAATTTCGGTTAATGTTATTAATGTGTTGTCTACAGGCAATACATTTAACCCAATGTCTCGAATCGACCCTGCCAATAATGTAATTGTTTGAGCTGTGCCATCACCACCAGGAGTGTTGGAATTGACAATGGTCTGAACACGCGTCAGTTCCAGCATTTCAAACTTAAAATAAATATTGTCAACAGCTTCAACTGTAGCCCCTGTCATTGCAATGTTTTTACCAGATCCAACAAACGAAATCTTCGTCAAATCGATAACTCCAACGGGTGTTGTATCTACTGTTTCATTCACAAATATTGTGACTGTACCCGTTGTGAAATCAACAATACCAGACTCAACACCCGGCATTATAGTATCTGGAGTCTCAATTAATGTGAGCGAAATTGTGTTTTCCATTAAATTTCCAGCAATATCTTGCACACCGTTAGGTAATACACGCAGTTGTGCCGCATGTAAATCACCACCAGCTACACCCGATATAGCAATCGCTAACGCACGCTGGCTTTCAAGCAAAGTAATTGTTATACTTGTTGCATCGCTGGCTGTTACTTGGGCACCACTAAGGGGTATTGACGTTACACCCGTCTCATTATCAAGGAAAAAGTTGTTTAAATTAACTAACGTCTTTGGTGTTGCGTCAATCGTTTCAGAACATTGTATAACAAGTACTCCAGTTCCATAATTTATAGACGCCGATATGAGTCTAGGGGTTTCAATATCAGGTAATTCATCCACAAAAACATTTTCTGTATCAAGAACCATATTTTCAGCATAATCAGAAATGGCACCACTGTTGACTTTTAAGGTAGCCGAAATAGTATCCCCGCCTGGTGTAGCAGATATTTCAATTGCTCGAACTCTTTGTGCTTCCGTCAATGTCAACGAAATATCGACGCCATCTATATTATGAATCGTTGCCCCGGTAAAGTTTATATCTACAGAGCTACTGACGTTCCGCAATTCGAATTTTGATGCGATAATTAATGATGCATCAATAGTTTCCGAAGTCTTTAAAATAAATAATCCATTTGTCAAGTTCAGAACCGAGGACAACACAAGAGGCAATGTAACATCATCAAATTGTGTTATATTAGATACAAACGGTACTATGCTATTTCCAGCCATGTCTCTTGCACTTCCAAAAATCATATCAATCACAAATGGTGTATAATCACCACCAGATCTATCAGACATCCTAATTGCTGAAGCCCGTTGTTCCTCCGTGATGGTGAACTTTAAACTCCCATCTCTATTGTTTTCTTTTACTACTACAGCATTTTCAAAATTAATCCCAAAACTATCGCCTGTTTGGTTTAAGATAGAAATGTTTTGAGTTACAATCGATGCATTTGGCATGGTTTTGATGGTTTCGGAAAATATTAAGTGAAAAAATCCTGTCGATAAATTCACAGAACCAGATGAAAATGTCGGTTGTACTAAGTCAGCCGTTTCCGTAATAGGCAGTGATTGAGTCAGTTGATTATTATTTTGCCCAATATCAATAAACGTTAATGGTTCAATATCAAGGAATGCCCCGCTACCATCACCACCCGGTGTCCCAGATACGAGTAACGCCGCAATTCTTGCAATTTCGTTAAATGTTATTGTGACTGTAACTTCATCGGCTTCCGTTACACTTTGACTATTAAGCGATATATTGTTTGCATTTTGTAAATCACTTACATAGAGCCTGGAAACATCGACTCGGTTTTGTGGAGTAGTGTCTATTGTTTCAGATGCTGTAATTATTAGTACACCTGTGCTATAATTAATAGTTGCGCTTAGCAACTTTGGTGGTACTATATCGGATGATTCATTGACACTAATGAAGTCAACACTTTGTACATCATTTAATCCAATATCATGAAATGCACCAGTATCTAATCTTAAAGAAACACCCAGCCCATTATCGCCACCAGGGGTAGCTGAGTATTCAATCGCTGCCACACGCTGTTTCTCGGTAATTTTAAAATGTATATTTAACGAGTCAGTACTAGATGTCAACGTAGCCCCAACAAGATTAATTTCGCTACCACCACTTACATTATTGACATGAAATTTGCTAAAATCAACTCTGTTTCCAGGCGTTAAATCTATTGTTTCAGAATTGTAAAGAACAAACTCACCAGTTGAATAATTAACTGTTGCAAAGATTGGTTTTGGTACAATGGTATCTGCATGTTCCAACAATACTATACTCTGATTCAAACTATTTCTGTTGATAGCAACGTCATGAAATGCGCCAGGACGAAATGTTAATATGCCATGTAATTCATCTGTATACAAAGATGGCGTGCTTGAAAATGCAAGAGCTTTGACTCTATCGATTTCTGTTAACAAAATAGTAACTAGGAAATCGTTAGTGCCAAGAACCGTTCCTGCTGCTAATGAAACGATTTCGTCAGATTCTGATGTTGTTGTATCATTTACAATTGACACTAACTCCAAAGCAACATTTGATGTGGGCGTAACATCTACAATTTCAGATGCATTAAATACAACTATACCGGTGCTATAATTAATCGTTGCTGAATGAACAAATGGCGGTGTTGTATCTGCAATCTCTTCTACGAAGATATTATATTTTGGAAAATTGTCGTTCCTACCAACATCTTCAACAAATCCTGCCATGGCATCTAACACAATTCTGTCTCCATTGCCACCAGAGGTACCAGACGCATTGATAGCATCCGCACGTTGTATTTCAGTAAGGACAATAGTTATAGTAATACCATCTGAAGGAATTACATTCGCGCCATTTAAACTAAATAAATATGATGTCGTTACTTCAGAAACATATATCTTACTCAAGTTGAAATTCGATTGGGTCGGAGTATTATCAACATCTAACGTCTCCGATGCGTTGATAATAAGCGTGCCATCATTGTAGTCAATAATTGCACTTCCGATAGTTGGACGCAGTATATCTGGCGCTTCATTTAATGTTTTCGACGACAGGGTAACAATTCTATTTCCCCCAGTAATATCTGTCAGTGCCCCAGGTCGGACATCAACAAACGCAGTGTTGGAATTACCACCAGGTACATTAGAAATAGCAATACTTGCAGCTCTTTGTTTTTCTGTCAATATTAATGTTAATGTCTCTGCATCGTAACTGATAATATCTGCGCCATCCAAGCGAACCGCTCTATCCTCCGCAATATCGCTGATATCAATCAGAGATAAATTTACTAAACTGATTGGGGTTGAATCGATATATTCGTCACCTAAAAGTTTCAAAACTCCAGTGGTAAAATTTATTGAAGCTGATAGTATATTTGGAGGTATATTATCAGGATACTCCACTGCAACTATGTCCGAGACGGGTAATGTCGGGTTTAAGGCAATGTCTTGAAAAGCCCCGGGCTCAAAATCTACAATAACAGCACTTCCATCACCGCCCGGAACACCAGATAAATAAAGTAACGGTATCCGTTGGGTTTCTAACAAGTTAATTGTAATATACAGATCATTAATTTCATTAACATTGGCTCCATCCAATCGTATCCCAGGATCATTTTCATCATTCCTAATAATTATTGCACTGAAGTTTACTTTCGATTGACTGCTTAGCAATATTGTTTCAGACGCAAGTAAGACAAGTGTCCCAAGTCCGTAGCTAAGCGTAGCATTTGTTATTTTTGGCTGAATTGCATCAGCTGTTTCACTCAATACAACATTTGTCGATATGGCGTTTTTTAGTTGTCCAATATCTGTGAAAGAATGATCGTCCGCTTCCAAAATCAAAGGGGTTCCATCCCCGCCACTTGTATTTGACATTTGGATTGCAGCAACGCGTTGTGCCTCTGTCAATTCAATAATTATTTGAGTGCTATCTTGATTTGTGAAAATGACATTTGACCCATTTAATGATTTATTTTTTAAGCCAGTAACATCTGACAGATGAAATTTACTTATATTAAATTTTTCGATTGAAAATGGTGATAGTTCCATTGTTTCACTTGCTATGATTGTTAAATGTCCATATGATAGAGAAATCGACCCTGCAGCTAGCGTTGGTGGTACCGAATCCGCAATTTCAACAATAGGCACGGTCTCGTTATGTGCATTTCTAACTTGACCAATATCCTGAAATGCATCTGATATTACCCGCATTTTCGTACCACTGTTATCTCCGCCAGGTGTTTGTGATTTATATAACGCAGCTGCACGCTGTACCTCACTAATTGCAACCGTAATATTTAACCCATCTGTTTCAGTGACAGTACCACCATTAATTGTATTACCCTCTAAGCTAGTAGCATTCAAAATAGAAAATTTAGACAGTGCTACCAAATTGGCTGGTGTATTATCTATCGTTTCTGACAGTGTTATATAAACCATTTTGGTTCCTAGATCTATTGATGCAGCAACTAATCGTGGACTTACTGTATCTGGAACTTCAGTCAAAGTGACGTTGTTATAATGACCTAATAAATTTGTTGCGATATCTTGGACTGCCCCATATGTAGCGCTAACAAATTGCGCCGAGCCATCACCACCCGGTTGCGCTGACATTTCAATTGCACTTACTCTTTGCGGCTCTGTCAATGTAATGGTAACCGTAGGTAAGTCGGCACCAGATGCTATCGAGCCGACTAAATTTACGATTTCACTATCTACAAAATTAGATATAGAAAATTTCGATGTATTTACCAATGAAATCGGAGAAAGATCGATCGTTTCGGAGAACAAGACTTTTAGCACGCCTGTCGATAGATTAATCTCCCCTGATACAAACGTTGGTATGATCAGATCTGGGTCTTCATATATTGTTATTGATGCCCCTGCGATATTTGGGTTTAATGCAACATCAGTAACTTGATTTGGATCGATATCTAAAGTAGTTGATGAACCATCTCCACCAGGTGTACCAGATATTGCAATTACATTTACACGCTGAAGCTCTGTTAATTGAACAGTGAAATTTACCGTACTTCCAATGGATGGAACAAGCGATGCACCATCTAATGATATTGAAGCTTCTCCAGTATTATTTGTAACACGCATTCCATTAAATGATACGGTGGTATTTAAAATAGTTTCACTGCCCTGGATAACTAATTTTCCATCCCCTAAAGTAAGAAAAGCGCCTTGTACAATTTCCGGATTAATAGTATCGGCCGTCTCAACCAAAGTTAAACCACCTTGTGTCACGTGCGTGTTTTGCGCGATGTCTTTTAACGCACCTGTAAGAAGATCTAAAAGCATAGCAGTTCCGTCGCCACCTGGTGTTGCAGAAGATTGAACTGCCTTTGCTCGTCGTATTTCATCTTGGAGAGTCATCGTGACCGTCAAACTATCGCTTTCAACGATACTGGCACCAGACAATGTTATTTCGTTGGTGCCCGCAATATTAGATAAAAATATTTTTTCTGGTAACACGTTAGACGCGGGAGTTGTATCAATAGTTTCACTGGCAGAAATAATTACTTCGCCTGTGCTATAGTTCACCGTGCCGTTGTATATAACAGGGATAATTGTATCGGCAGATTCAGATACGGTGATGCCAATAGCCGCATGCGATGGGTTGGTACCAACATCTTTTAGCGCTCCAGCATCAAAATCAGCAACAACAGGATCAATATTGTCGCCACCTGTCGTATTCGATATTGCAATAGCTGCGACTCGTTGAAGTTCTGTTAAAATAATTGTGACTGTTGGGGAAGGAGTACCAAGAATTGATGGCCCTGTAACTTTGGCACCTGCTAAATTAATAAATTTCTCTCCTGCTGTATTAGAAATATATATTCTTGAAACATTAACCAAATCGCTTCTCATAGTTTCATCTGAGGTAATTGCCATTTCGCCAGTACTATATTGTATGGTACACGATATAATTGTTGGTAAAATAAGATCCTCGTGTTCTGTAACAGAAATGTTAAATTGTAAGTCATTCTTATTTTCTCCTATATCTTGAAGTGCCGCAGCTGCAACGTCTAATAAAACACCTGAGCCACCTTTTAAACCGCCACGCATATTGGACATGCGTAAAGCGTATGCTCGCAACGCTTCTGTTAATGTAATTGTCACCGAAGTGCTATCAAATGCGGTTGGTGTAGAACCTGTTAAAGCGTGTGTTTCCCCAAACACGTGTTTCAAACTGTATTGGCTAGGCACTACTAAAGTCGAAGGTGTTGTATCAATAGTTTCGCTCATATCAATGACTAGCACACCGGTACTAAAATTTATAGATGAACTAATAAATGTTGGACGGGTTGTATCAGCTATTTCTGCCAACAAGTAGATAAAGTCTTGATTATTTCTTACGCCTGCCATATCAACAATTGCATCTGCTTCGACGCGAAGTAATAACTGCGTTTCATCTCCACCTAACGTGTTCGACTTTTCAATAGCTTTTACGCGTTGTTGTTCGTTTAAATAAACAGTAAACGAGGCTGTTTCAGTTGTCTCAACTGATTGTGCCCCAGTCAAAGTAATATAAGTATCTTGAGTTATATTTTCTATATGCATTTTCGACAAGTCAATAAGAGATGTGGGATTTGCATCAATTGTTTCATCCGTAACAATTGTTACTTTTCCATCATTTAAATCTACAGTTACAGATGATGTAACTGCGGGGGGTACAGTATCCGGAGACTCGGATATCGTTATACCAAATTGTTCCACAAGCTCATTTCCCCCGATATCAGCTATGGTATCATTTTCAAAATTAATCAAGGCTGTACCTCCATCCCCACCAGCAACACCAGAAATCGATTGGGCTAAGACTCGTTGCTCTTCTGTCAATTGTAATGTGACGACTTGTCCTTCTTTTTCATTGCCATTGACAAATGTTGCTTTTAGATGCAGCCCAACCACAGCTGATAGCTGTACGTGATCATGGGATCTATCGTGGTAATATGTACCTTTTGACGTATCTTTGGTATTGGCAACGTTTGATAAGAATATTTTGTCTAAATGTAATTCACCATTTACAACTCCGTCGGATCCATCGCTTGTACCATCGAAATTAACAATTTCTGAAAATGTCACCGTTATAACACCAGTACTATAATTTAACGCACATGATAAAATGTTAGGTGGTGTAATATCTGCAGTTTCCGACAAAGCGACTGCAATCAAGTTTTGGTTTTTGTTAAACTTGTTTCCAGACAAATCTACAAACGACGAGTTACCATGTACACGAAGTATAGCTGGGTCAGAAGCTGTAGCGCTGTAGTAGGATGTAAATGCACTAAATTTTATCGCAGCCGATCTTTGAATCTCCGTCAATGGAAAGCTTAATGTCACAGAATTATCTGTGGTTGTTGTATTTTCCGTTAACTGAACTGAACCAACTAGATTCGCGGTTTGGCCGATAAAAATGCTACCAGGTACAACTAATGAGGATGGTGTCACATCAATTGTTTCTGAAAATGTTAAACTTAAAATGCCTGTATCATAATTAATTGCTTGAGACACCAGTGTTGGTGCACGCACATCCGGGACTTCTGATAATGTTAAGTTTATTTGCTCTAAATTTTGTAAAGTACCAATATCTTGAACACCACCTCTTAAAACATTCAACTTGATGCTACTCCCATCGCCACCAGGGGTGTTAGAGGCAAGAACTGCTAATACCCGCTGCGTCTCAGTTATTTCTATTGTGAGTGTTAAGCCATCTGAACCACTAGCTGTCGCCCCACTTAAAGTAATAATATCGTCTACCCCGTTCTCTGATAATATGAAACAGCTAGTATTTACCAAGCTAAGTGGTGTTAAATCCAACGTTTCGCTAATTGTCAATATAATCTTACGGCCCCCGCCGGCTACAGAATCATCGTAGCTGATACTGCCTGAAACAAAATTTGGGGGGGTAATATCTGGTGATTCCGATAAAAGAATGCCATTTTGTTGTAGATTGTCTACAATGCCAATGTCGTGCATCAGTCCAGCAGATACATCCAAAAATGCTGTACCGCTGTCACCACCTGGCATGCCAGAAATTGCAATAGCTAACGCCCTGCTTGCTTCTGAGATTAATATTGAAATTGTTGAAGCATCATTTGTATTCTGCAGTACTGCTGTGTCTAGTGCTATGGTATTGGCTCCTGTAGAATTAGCGACGAACAACTTCGAAGGATTAATAGCACTAGAAGGAGTTACGTCGACCCGTTCTGATATGTTAAGGGTAATCATTCCAGAATCATAATCTAACACAGCACCGGTAATGAATGGCGGTATAACATCAGGGGATTCAGTCACGACAAGATCTAAACTCGCAATACTGGGGTTTGTTGCTAAATCAAAAACTGCATTGGCCAATATGTCAACGATTAAGGGTGTACCATCCCCGCCAGGAGTATTGGATTGCTCAATAGCAGCAACACGATCATTTTCTATAAGTGTAATTGTAATTGCCGTACCATCTGTCTCTACAAAAGTTGCGTCATCTAGACTTAACAGATCACTGGCTCCTGTGTCATTTCCTACGAAAAATTGAGCCATATCTACGCTCTGGTTTATTGAATAGTACACACTACGATCATCGGTATCTAAATTTAATGTTTCACTAGCGGCAACAATCAGGACGCCCGTGCTTAAATTTATGGTAGCGCTTGTAAACGAGGGTCGCGTAATATCAAAATGCAACATAGTAACATCAACACCAGCGATTGGGTTATTGCCGCGATCTTGGTATTCGAATCTAAAATTATAGTCGATACCATCTAATAAATCCACGGCCGGGACTGGGGCGACAATGTCATTCGCTGATAACATAGCATCGAAATTAGATCCCACAACATTAATTGCGTAAGAATTTTGTAAGAAAAACTTCGTTGATAATATCAGTTCTCGCGCGCCATTACCATCAGCACCACTGTTTGCCGGTGTTATAATTATTTTGACGGTATTTATAAGAGCATCTTCGGGTAATGTAAATCGGGACAAAAACATTCCAGGTACTACATCATATGTAGCTGGCTCTTGTAAAATTGGGTCAGCTGTAGTTGACCCTACATATGAAACGCGGTCATGTACTACGCCAGAGGATGGATTACCAACAGAATCTTGATACTCTAACTTCACTGAGTATTTGGTACCATCAACCAAAGGTGTTTCTGGGACGATAGACGAGACCTTTGAGCTTTGCTTAAAGCTAGAGAATACGGTTGCTGTAACAGAGTGGTTCCCCGTTGTTTCTAGCTCACTTGAAAACGTAATAACTCGAGGGCCATTGTTGTCAGCAATACCTGATATATCGTTCCGGGGTGTAAACGTCATTTTGACACTACCAGCCAGTGGCTTTTCAGGAAGATTAAATTTTATTTCAAAAGGATCTCCGATATATTCATCCGTCGCTGGTAAATTAAACGTAGGTGTCAGCGTATTGTTGCCAGAGTAACCAACACGACTTTGCGTAACTGTAGCAACCGGATTCCCCGCACTATCTTGGTATTTTAAAGTAAAATTGTAAATCGCACCATCAACAAGATCTATATTAGGAACTACTGAAGTAATATAAGAATGATCAATACTGGCAGTGGTCAAATTATTGATTACGAGATTATGTGTGCCATGCGAGATGACACTGTCGGCAAATGTCACAACTCGCGTATCCGTGTCGAAATCAGGTATTTCATTTGACTCACTAACACATTTGATAACTAGTTGTAATGTCCCTGACAATGCATCTTCAAATATTACAAAGTCGACAGGTATTTGTGACGGAATAAAACCAATTGGCGATGCCATCGTCGGTGCGATTGTTTCTAGGCCAGAGAACTTAACTCTAGTAAGCGACGTCTGGACTTCATCATTAAAAGCTAAGTCTCTATACTTCAATTGCATGTCATACACCATACCATCAACGAGATCAAACTCGTTAACTATTGAAGTAATTTCCGATAAAACTAGCTGCACCTTTGATACGTTAGATATATTCATAACATGTGTTCCAGCAACTTCAACGTCGCTGGAAAAGGTAATTTTCCTAACCCCATTACTATCCACAATTGTGCTATGTGAAGCTGCATTATCGGGAGATAAAGTCAAAATCACGCTGCTCGAAAATGCAGTTTCTGGTATCGTGATATTTAGGACAAAACGTGTTTTAATGTAAGCACCATTTGGAGGTGTGTTGATTGACGGATTTTCTGTTACTGTATCATACTCAACAGAACCTATTGTTGTTGTGGCTGCGACATTATCTGCGGTATCTTTGTAACTTAAAGTTACTGTGTATAGTGCCATATGGACTAAATCGGTAGCTGGCGAAACTGATTGGATAAAACTTAGAGACGATGCAGCAGACGACAACGATGTCATTAAGCTTGACGCCGTAAATGTTCCTTCGGCTTCGCCAATTGTAGCCATAGTAATCACGCGGGTAGCACCAGAATCAATGACCTCCCCGTCATTTTGCGGAATAAATAATATTTTTACCGTCCCAGGGTTTGCTGCTTCTGGTAAATTGTAACTTATCTGGAATGCTTCTTTGATTGGAAAATTTGCTATGGGAAAATGTAAACTCGGCTTAATAGTAAAAGTATCGAACGTTGCGACTACTGTAGTTGAAAATTCCTCCTCGTTATCAACGCTATCCCTCATACTCATAACGAAAAGGTATGTCACGCCATTAACCAAATCTGTTGCTGGCGACACAGACAAAACGTCTGTTGATGCAGCCAAAATACTGAAGTTAGTAAATGGAATCGTATGCGAGCCAGCAGCATCATAAGATGAATTAAACAATACTGTACGTTTTCCTGCACTATCACCACCTGCTGGTGTAACTGATAGGATTAAAGTACTTCCTAATGCAGCTTCATTCATTGTGAATTGCAATTGGAAGTCAACTTTGATTCTCGTTTGACTCACTGGAGATACAATTGTAGGAGGATTAGTAACGATGTCGAATTCAATTGATGCATGCGACACTGCGCCGCGATCATTTCCACCAAAATCTAAATATGAAAGTTCTACTGTATAAACCGTTTGATGCACCAAAGAGGCTGCTGGTGTCACTGAGTCGACTGAACTTGATGTTGTTGCTGCAGATTGTAAGTCGCCAACTGTAAATGAATGAGTGCCAACTTGCTGAATCGAAGGGGCAAAGAGCATTGTGCGAGGCGAATCTGGGTCATCGGTACCACCGGTTCGTATAAAAATTATTCGCAGCGTATTTTCCAAAGGTTTCTCTGGTATTGTAAACTGTATGATAAATTGTAATGGAATTTTTCCAGAAGCGGCTGGTAAAGACAATGTTGGTGCAATTGTTGCACTACCAGTAAAAACAACAGCTGATTGGGTGAATACAACGACGTCGTTGCCGGGAAAGTCTTGATACTGCAACTTAATATCATACAATGCCCCATCTACTAAATTAGTCGCGGGGGAGATCGTTTCAACTTCAGTCAATGCTGCAGCATTGGACAGCTCACCAAAAGAGACGATATGTGATCCAGCTGTTTCGGCATTTGAACTTAAAATAATTGATCGGGGGGCTGCATTATCGGTGATACCAGATACATAAGTGAATGTCGCTTTGAGACTTCCTGGGAGCGCCTGTTCTTGCAACGTAAATTTCAAGTTGAACGTAGTATTAATCGCCGTTTGGGTGCTAGGTGCTTCAAAGATAATCGATTCTGTTAACACATCGTAAGTAATATTGTAGTTGACATCAAATGCGGTTGGATTTTGTACTACATCTTGGTACTCCAGCTGTAAATTATATTGTGCCATATGCACCAAATCTTGTGGATTTCCTGCTGATGGAGTGACAGATGTTATCTCACTTTGGAGTTGCGCTGTTCCCAAGGCACCCAACGTAAACGATTGGTTACCTTGCCCTATAAGCCCGGAACTCAAAACTAGTATATGCGGTGCGACACTATCTGTGCTGCCGTAACCGGTATCAGAAAATATCAACTTAACCGTGCTTGGAAATGCTTGCTCCGGTAGATTATATTTAATTGCAATTGATTCTAGAACTACTTGTTTGTTGCTAGGTGAGTATAGTATCGGTGTGCGAGTTTCTGAGCCTGCGAATAATACATTTGTTGATGTTGCAGATTGTACAGGATTGCCCCCAGCATCTGCATATGCAATTGAAATGGAGTATATTGCACCATCCACTAAATCTATATTCGGTGTAGCAGACGTAAAATATTCTGCTAATGTACTTGCAAGACCCGTAATAGCACCAACCTCAATAGAGTACGTCAATGCCGATTCTGCGTTAGAATTTAAAACAATCACCCTATCGTTAGCGCTGTCCTCTGCCCCACCTGTCCGCTCAAATGTTAGTGTAACACTTCCTGGTTCGGCTAATTCAGGTATTACAAAGGTAATAGGTATAGGCGAACCAACAATATTCGAAACAATAATGGAAGGAGGCAACGTCGAGCCACCTGCGTATGTAATTAGATCTCTCGTAAAAGAATTTGAAGGATTTCCAGCGCAATCTTGGTATGATAGTACGAAACGGTATACAGAACCATCGATCAATTCCTTATTTGATGGAAGTAAATCCCGTATGAACTCAGAAGGATATGGTTGGTGGTAATCTTTTAAATCCTTAAAAGTGTAATTTGTATGGAATACCCCACCCGCAGCTTCTAACGTAGAACCCAAAATTATTGTTCTTGGACTTGCTTCGTCAGCGGGCCCATCTACTCGAGTTAAACCTAATTGTAACGAACCAGGCAATGCTTTTTCCGGCAAACGAATTCCTAGAGTCCAATTCTGCGGCAATGCTATGACCCCACTGGACGTTCCTTTTAATAGCCATGCTCCGGCTGCTTCTAAATCTAAAGTTTGATCACCACAAAATGTCATGTCGCTTAATACTACCGCTGATATAGGGTGATTTCCAGCATCTTTGTAGCGTAATGTAATTTGGTAGATAGTGCCATCAACCAGATCAGCTGGTGGGCTAACGCTTTTAATATCACTAAGCCCACTAAGTGCGCTTAGTTGTTGGAAAAAACCTGAACCGACGCTTCTTATTCCAGCATGGCCATTTTCAAAAACAATTGTTCGAATGCCAGCGCTATCAGGTTGACCACTTGATGGCTCAATTAACATGGTAAGACTATCCTCCAGAGCTTTTTCTGGTAAATCAAATGTAAAATTAAAAACAGTTTTTAAACACGAACTATTAGAAGGAGACAATATCGTTATTGGTAAAGTTTCACTGCCATGAAAGGAAACTGTCGATGTGCTTATACCAGCTGGATTTCCAACCGAATCTTGATAGGACATAGTTACATTGTATATCGCACCATCCACCAATGCATTTGACGGTGACACACTATCGACAATACTTAAATCGGTAGCAGCAGTTTCAAACGCTACTATCGAAACAATATGGGAACCACGATTTTCAATGCTAGCACCTGCAGCAAACGTTATTATACGTTCGGGGGTATTGGGGTCGCCACTAAGAGACGTAAAAATAACTTTGACCGAACCTGTTAAAGGCACTTCTGGTAAAGTGAAAGACAAATTAAACGAGGTTGATATCGCAGCATCCTGAGCTGGTGACGTTAAAATGGGTGGCCGTGTAGTGCTCCCCGAAAATTCTAGAAGACCAACAGAAACAACATTGGCATCGTTCAAATAACTATCCTGATACGAAACACTGATATTGTATGTAGTGCCTTCATTCAAATCTAAATCTTCGCTACTTATTGAATTTTGTGAAGGCAAAATAGTGACCGACGTTACGAGTGCATTAATTTCAGCTAAAGTAGACAATTGCGTGACTTGCAAAGAGTGTGACGCTAGCTCGTGCACATTTAACTTTATGATATGCTTGGTAAAATATTCCTCCTCAAACCCGAATCCAGTCGCAGACGATATTTTTACAAATTCAATAGTTACACCTTCATCAAATGACCCTACTTCTGGCAATGTAAAATTTATAAAAAATGGATCTTGTAGAAACGAACCAGTCGTTGGTGTAAAAATATTTACAGGGTCAGTTTGTGTATCAAATGTAACGGACAATGATTGAATAGGCGCAAGATTTGTTGCTAAATCTGTAAATGCTAGTTCGAACAAATAAGTACCTTTATGCACAAAGTCTACACTTGGGGAGACGCTAGAAATATCATTCGATGAACTGGCTAATGTATTTAAAGGCGCAAACGTTACTGCATGCGCATCCGTATCTGCTTCTCGAACTGTATCACCAAACACAATGACTCTAGGAGCTGCAGCATCATTATTAGGGCCAGAAGTAAACGTTGCAGTTAATATAATTTTGCCAGGGAATGCATCTTCAAAAACTTCAAATGCAAATGTAAAATCTGCACGTATTGTTTGGCCGTTGATAGGTGAGGTTATATTTGGTGGAATTGCTTGACTATCAAAAATGACAGAAAGCTGCGCACTTTTTGCGGCATTGCTGAAAAAATCTTGATATGATAATTTAAATACGTATGTCGCACCATTTGTTAAATTACATTTTGGCGAAATTGATGAAACTAATGGCAATGTATCTGCATTTTCTAATGGGGTAAAAACTTGTGAAAACGTTCCAGTACTATCAGTAGTTAAAATTAAATCACGGCGTGAAGATACATCCGTAGTCGAGCAATTATCATTCACTTGCCCGTTGTATGTAATTGGAATTATTTCTACGACAACACTACCATTTTTTGGCGTCTCTGGTATTGTAAACGATAAATTGAAATTTACTGGCATTCTTGTAGTGCCAAGCACACCAGTAGCAGGCTTAATTAATATCGGGGAGACAGTTACGCCATCAAATATCAAATCTTTAATTGTCACGCTAGCTGGGGTATTTCCTGCAGTATCCGCATATTCGAATGTAATATTGTACCTTGCGGTATCTACTAAATCTATGGCAGGCGATACGGATGAAACCGCTGTACTATCGGTAGCCAAAATTGATAATAAATTCATATCAATAGTTGTTGTTTGATCAGCTTGTTTTAATTCTAATTCGCTGGAAAATACTACTGTGCGCACACCATTTGAATCTATATTACTATCTAGTGGGGTTATGAACATTTTTACGCTTCCAGCTTCTGGCGCATCTGGAATGGTATATAAAAATTGAAAATTAGATGCGAAAACATTATTAGTATTAAGTACATTTAATGTAGGTGCAATGGTTTCTGAATCAAATTGTTTAACCGTCAATACTCCCGAGCTTTTGGCCCCACCATTTACTGCGGAATGTATCCATATTAATACAGTCGTTCCTGTTGGGTAATCCTGTGGATTATACGACGGTCCGTTGGTTTTCGTAAATTCGTTCGTCAAAAAATTGACAGAGATATCCTCGTAAAATTCAATTGCGTTTACCACATTAATATCAGTTGCCAAAGTTGTTAATGAAGTGACATCGAAATCAAAAACAGTATTTGCAGGAATTGTATTGCCGGTGTTACCATCGTTATCAAATTCAATCCAAGTGTATGGCAAATTTTCACCAGATGCCGGTTCTATAGCCATTTGTAAGGCATCTAATGCGCTTGCACCAACGACAATTCTAATATTAAACGTTTTTGATAAAATTTGTGGGTCGCCATTTGGGTTTGGCGAAGTTACAGTATAAGCCGCAGCATCTACTCTTGGGGCAAATATTGCCAATACAAAATACATGAAAATCAACAAGACATTATTTCCATTGCTGTATTTACGAGGATTACGGTATTTTTTTCTATGATTCTCATATCGTGGCTTGTGTGTGCCACCAACGTAGTTTTCATTGCATATGTTACACTTTGAATCGCACTGATTGTTTTGTCCCGCGTTATTATTGTTATTATTGCTATTATTATTATTGTAGGTATTATTGACGTCCTTGTAATTATTATTCACCCGTTTGGCACAAATATATTTTTTACGTTTTTCTACTTCAGTATTATGATCAATATCATATGTGCAAATGTTTGACATGCCACAATTTTTAAAATATTTATTACTTGTATTATAATGCTTATGCAACTTGCCTTTTCTCCGTTGATCCATCGTGGAGAGACGCGTTACTTGAATATCGTCGAGTTTGTAATATTAAATGTATTATTTACTATCTTCTATAATATTTATATCACGAAATTGTTGAAGTGTGGAACACCCAATCTATATATTTTTATGCTTATGAATATTAATCTATTGGTCTCAATTTCCTAATACGCG
>Ga0206692_1411653_pt1 | contig 35847 bp, 1 predicted proteins | sample M240m12015metaT_FD_159670 | JGI IMG/M metagenome (GOLD analysis project Ga0206692, IMG submission 159670) | Metatranscriptome of ammonia-oxidizing marine archaeal communities from Monterey Bay, California, United States - M2 40m 12015... | ecosystem: Environmental > Aquatic > Marine > Intertidal... | reverse complement strand
GAAATTACTGGAAATTGTAAAATGAGTGGCATTGGTTACACCAACAATAAACATATAATTATGCAAGCCGACACCGGTTGAATAATCAAGCGAGCCCGTATATGATAATAAAATGACATCGCCACTATTTAAATTGTGCTGCCCATACGATCCAACTAGTGGCAGGCTTGTATCGCTGCATGCTATACTATTATCACTTTCTGCCCCAGGTATATCTATGCTTATAAATTCACCGGATAAAGTATTAGCACGTTTACATGCAAATGTATCATCTCTCCCTGGGTTGCTACCCACAGTAAACTCCGGATAACTTGCTAATTTGTCAATTGACAATGCAAATGGCGTAGAAACGGTTGGGAAGACAACGGTAAATTCTCTGTCATTTGTTTCAAACGATCCTGAGGATGTAACAGTTACATCGTTAATGCCTGTTAATGTTTCGATCGCAATATCAAGATTTGTTGCAGAGATAGTGTAATCTAAACAATTTGAATACGTTCTGGCAGTTTCATTAAAGTACGTGAGCCGGAACTCTCCGCCACTAAGGGTGTAATTGTTTGCATCTTTGGTCAAACCTGCAAATGATAACTTTTGGGTATGACGCTTTTCCGTAATTTCGATGTGTTGGATTTCATTTGAATCGGTTGATGTTAACCGGATTCGCTGCACATCGTCTATGTGCGTACCAAAGGTTCTAATGGATTGTACCTCGTTAATATCTTGCGCAGTCAGTGTAATATGTTGTATTTCACTAACGTCCTGGGTGGTTGTTACAATCTTTTGTACTTCGGCAGTAGCGTCAGATGAAGATGTTGTGATAGTCTGTATTTCATCTTGTTTTCCCGGTAGGTCAATTTTTACAACTTGCCTTTCGTTTGTAACATCTACAGTTCCTCGAATTGACTGTACCTCGTTTTTCAAATCGGAATGTGTAGAGAAAACTTGGACCTCTGGCATAAAATCGATGGTATGAGATCCAAGTGGCCCTCTGGAGATGGACACAGAACTTTCAGTAGGGACATCTTGATTTCCTGCGATAAGTTTGAATTGTGTGCATGCCGACTGGTCAACTGCAAGTGCCAAGGCATTATCTGGTGCAACCGGGTTTACAAATTGAACTGTGTAAGCGTATCCGTAATCGTAATTTGACGAAGCATCACCAGATCGAGTTACTGTTACATCTGTCAAACCGGATATTCCCTCTACGATGGTTTCAAAGGACGAAATACTGCCAGAGGCTACTGCATTCCATTCGATGCACGCTGACGAGAAATCACCAAAAGAAACAGCGTAACTTCCCTGTGATAATGATGAACTTGCATTTATTGTAATTATATTACGGCTGTTGAAGGTTTCAATAGAATCCCATTCTACATGCGATTTAGTAAAAGTTGATCCACCGTCTGACAATGGAATGCCCCACGTTGCTTGCAGCGATGTGCCACTAGCAGTTGAGACGGACATGGTACCCGGTGTTTCTGGGACTTGAGCAGTGGGTTCAGCTGAAATCGGACTAGATGCTTTTGATGGCCCGTAGCCAAGATTATTGTAGGAAGAAACTCGTATATAATACGTAACGCCCGTTTCTAATGTTTCCGATCTTTCTCCGGTTAGTGGATTGCGAGAGCCAATAACATATTTCAAGGCATTTCCATCAACAACAGCACTTTCTGGTTGGGGACCAGTTGCAAAATCTTTGTCCCATTCAATTAAATATTTCGTAATGGGTCTCCCGCCATCTCCACCGTACACAGTTGTATCGATTCTTGGTGCAACCCACGTAACTTCGAGTTCTGCATCGGATATTACTTTCAACGCAACACTATATGGAGCAGCTGGTTTTTGGTCATTTGGATACACCGATGATGTGGCGTATGTTGGTCCATATCCCATACTATTGTGAGCAGAAACACGAACGTATAATGCCGTTTGTACTGGGACAGGAATATTGTAATAGAACGGCCCGTGCCCACTACCAGTGGATAGGTCAGTAAAGATATGACTATATCCCGACGTACCTATATTTTTAAAATCAGCTGCAGTATCCCATTCAATTTTATATTTGTCTATTGTTGCACCTCCACTATCGATTCCGTCACTTGGCGGGGACCAGGTAACTTTTATAACAGATTTTGACATGGCTGTTCCAACGATCGTCGCTATTTTGCTTGGAGTTGTGCGAGGAATTTCACTCGCTGGTGTTGTTAAAGAAACAGCGCCATATCCTTCAGAATTCATAGCCGTAACCCTAACCATGTATGCAGTACCCTGAGTCAAATTGGTGATAGAGTATTGGACCAGTGGCATCGTCGCCATATCAATTAGTTTAACAGCTTTATAATCCGCAGATACAGAACCAGTTACCAGCTCTGTAACACCAATATTAGCGCTAGGTCCTGTTAATTGGGCTGGACTTGCAATTATATTAAACTGGTTACCTAAATTTGTCAGGAACGTGACTCTCCACGTGTAACCAAATCCATTGCGTGTTCGCATTACTGAAACGGAGCCAATTGTATTCAAAGTTTCTAATTCATGGCGAACAACCGCTGCGGTTGCGTTGAATGGGATAGGTTTTGTAGTAGGAACGACCGGACTTAAAAATCCATTGTCGCCACGGAATGCCAACGTAAATGTACCAGCAATCGGTTGCAGGCCATCCCGTATTGTGAAGACATTTAAAGTTACTTTTGTCCCTGACCACCCCGTAGAAGGCGTTGCTACGATTGGAGGTTGGTCGCCAATATGTGATGTATAAGTAATAGTCCACTCATAGCCATTAGCCCATTTATATGCCTTTACACCCGAGGCACTGACTGTTGACGTGGCATCAGTACCAGCATCTATTGAAGATGCAAGCGGTATATAAGTATCATTAAATGCATACGAGTAATTTGAAGATACAGTAAACGATTGCCCGACAACCCATATTCTGTCACCACGCGAAAACTCAGATGTGAAAGTGCAACCACTATCACAATCTATGTATCCCTGGCCACCGTGAACAGTCACAACGCCCGCGGATGTTATTTTCGAGTATCCCAAACCGCTTCTATCGCTATCAACATTAATCGAGCCAATAGATGAAAGACGTAGCAGCGCGGCTTTTAGACTAGACGCTGTAATATCATGTCGCAAATCATGTGTAGTCTCACCAAGGAATGTTAGTTTGAAAAAATTATTTACATTATTTGCATCTGCGACAGTTTCGATTTTTTGTATTTCTACAACCCCAGCTTCTGATGATGTAGAGATAGCTTGTACTTCCAACGTAGGTGCTTGGGAATAGTACTCGACTTTAAATGCGCTGATAGCAGCCCCACCGGTATAAGCGGGCGACATAAATGAGACAGTTAAGGATGTACCGGATGCAACGTTTAGCACTGCGCTTGTTGGAGAAGCAGGCTGTTCACGCGGAACAAAGCCAATGACATTCGATGGCAAAGAAAATCCAGCACCATTAAATGCAAATGACCGGAAGTAATATTTCACACCGGGTGACAAACCATTAACTTCAGAGTAAAAGGGCTTTGTCCCCTGGTAGACCTCTTTGACATTTACTGACGCTTGAACGCCGGTTAAGTTGTCTGTAGAAACTGTGAAAAGTTGTATATTTCCAGCACCCTGCATACGTTCGTGTTGCAAATGGGTAAATCGTATAATCCATGTGACTCCTAAACTGTCATCTGTACCGGATGCGTACTTTTTAACGACATTTACCGTGTGGATGGTAGTCAGGGCTTCAAGCTTTGTCTTAAACGTGTTTGCATTTTCATTGTACGCTATAACCCCCGTATCATCTCCTTCAAACCGTAGAATAAAATTTCCACCAATAGCAGTATCCGAACGTGTCGTTACAGATTGTTCTTCGTACGTGTACGCACCAGGAACAATATCGTTGTTACCACTTGATATTTCCTTCACAACTACTTTAGGGTTGTAGCCTTGTAGCTCCGAATCATTTGCTTCTAAAATTCCAACATTTCCATTTAAACCAAAGAAAGTGATAGACCATTGGTGCCCGTTTAAAACATCTGTTCTCGTTACATACACTGGATTTTTACCTTCAATGTACGCGCCCGTTATAACCTGCAATGCTAATGCTACATTTGTAGGCGTTTCATTCCATGTCAATGGCGATGTTTCAAGTCCTCCCCATGATAGTGTAAATGTACCACCCCGGTTTGCTACATCGTTAAAAGATGTAGTAACTGTTTGAACTTCATTTACAACAGTGTGGTATTGGTATTTTAAATTAGTGCTTGTAAAAGATGCATCAGTATCCCATTCGATTTTGTATTTAGAAATTTCTTCACCACCTCCTACAACAGGGGGGGTGTATCGGACTTCAACAGTTGTCCCACTGTACTGCTCGCCTATGGAAAATGATTGCGGGGGTGATGGGACGACTGAAATTGCAGGAGTTGTAACTAAGTCTGCAACCGATGCATAGCCGTACCCTTCGTCGTTCTTCGCCGATACGCGTACGTGATAGTCAGTACTCCTTTGTAGCGACACATATTGGTGGTCATGATTTGCGAGCGCTGTTGCATCACGTGATGTGTGCACCAGCACTTCATGATTGGATCCACCCACAAATGCGTAGCAATTTGATCCATCAGCAAAAGATGCTGCCGGCACAGTAATTTCAGGAATATTCATTGAACCGCCTACAGTACCCCAAAAATGAACAGTGTAAACGTATGTATATTTATTTGGAGTGTCAGTACTTCGCGTTACACTCACACGATCTATCGACGATAATGCTTCTAAAGATTCTTTTATTGCTCCAGCATCACCGGATGCTTCTGCCCCCCAATAGATACACGATGTAGTGTCAGCCCCAACCTGTAGCTTAAATGTACCGTTCGTAACAGCCCCCCCGGTATGCCTTAAGGTAATAGTTTGGACTTCATCCGGGTTACCAATAATGTGGGACAGCGGTTTTACACCACGAGGGCGCTGAACATGAATTTGTGCACCCTTGCCTAAAAAGGATGCATCTGGTTGAACTTGCAAAGTGTTAAGATCACCATCATAAGCACGAAACAAAATTGTCCATATAGAACGATCTAGCTTGCCTTTGTTTCTCACTTTTGACACGTCGACACGGCCAATATTCGTCAACAAAATTAAGGCATCGTGCATGACAGCTGCATCAACATTGTACGCCAACGAAACAGTTTCCTGCGACCCAAATTTAATTTTAAACGTACCCGTAATATTGTGCTCACGATCAACATCTGTTGTTATCACAATAGTCTCATAATTATTTATTACCGCATTTTCACCATCTAAATATTCTCCATTAGGCACAATCTTGTCAACTGGGCCATCGGATGCCTGGAATGTTACATACCATCTGAAGCCATTGTTTAGTGTAGCAGATCTTGACACTTCAACTTTGTTAATAGTGCTTAGAACATTCAAAGCAGCTTCGATGGCACTTGCCGAGGCATCCCACGGTTGTTCCACCGTCCGTTCACCCCGGTAGGACATACTGAATGTACCAGAAAGTGTTGATGCAGCTTCGTTAACAATGGTTTGAACCTCACGATTACCAATGGCGCATGGCCCGATTGGTGTTTGATCAACGTAACTACCACATTTAGATGAGGTATCTAATTCTTGCATTCCATAATCTTCATATGTTGTTCCTTGATCCACCTGAACAACAGCAACAACGGGATTTGTCCCTTCTAGACCTTTGTAATCAGGCACAAGTTCCGACATGTTCCCTACATCTTGAACAAATGTTATTGACCACGTGAACCCATTGTTACCATTTGTGACGCGACTTACAGCTACTTGGGTAATTGCCTTCATTTCTTCAACTGCAAATTTTACAACATCGGCCGAGGCGTCATGTGCGATTCTAGGAGAAGTTTCAGCCGCATATGACAGGGTAAATGCACCTGCTGTATTAGATTCAGAATTCGTTAGAGTTACAGATTGTACCTCACTGGTCCCTTTATTCTTGTACCATTCAACTTTGTATTTCTGTATTGGAGATCCGTTTGTGGTTGCATCATCCCAGCTTACATATAACTGGGAAGATGAATAGGGAATAGGGGAAGTCTTTTTGACTGATTCAGTAGCTGAATTAGTTCTATGCAGTACCGGAGCCCCCGGAACTTGCCGCACAGGCAGAATTAGTGGCACTACACCACCAATTCGTTGTGGGGCAAGCGGACAAGGCTCCGTTGTGCATGGAAAATCTATGAAACTTCCAGCATTTTGACCTCCATTGCGTATTGCCGTCGTAGTATATGGGCCAAACCCAAATTCATTTCCAGATGCGATTCGTAAATGATATTGATTACCAGTTGTCAGCTTAGGAATATGATATTTTGTAGTAGCTGCAACGCCCATGGTTTTCTCCGTGATTGTCATAGCCCAATTTTTACCAGTTAAAGAAGTGGTGGGCGCAAGTAATGGAACATTTCCTAGATTTGTCATAAATGTTACCCTCCATGTGTATCCTTCTATCGTAGTATATTTCATTGAGTCAATCGTCGTAGTAACAGAATCCGTTGTTCGGCTGACTTGAACAATTCCAACAGACGACAGTTCTTCTAATTTGTATTTCATATCGTGAGCTGTAACATCAAAACGCATACTAGGCTGTTTTTCCTCTGAATTCGCACCGTCAAATGCAAGACTAAAAGAGCCGCCAGTAGCTTTTACCTTAATTTCTTGCACTTCAAGGACTGCATCGGCAATTACTTTACTTGTTCCATTTACAAAGGTTGGTTGTATACCGGCTTGCGTAATTGCGACTGAGACACTGCCATTTAGTAAAGATAGACCCGAATTCGTCTCTGCTTTTAGGCATGACTTTCCCTCAGTTGAACATGTTGTTGCACCTAAAACTGACGTGAATGTTATTGTCCATACATATCCATCATTGTTGTCTGGCCCGGTCCTTGAAACATCCACAGATCCTATACCAGGAAGAGCCTCCAATTTCGTTTTCATAGAATCTGAACTTTCATCAAATGCAATAGATGCACGTTTGCGTTTGTAAATAGTGTATGATTGGCCAACGTGTGATATGGCTGTCGTAGCAACTATCTGGGAATTTGATACACTTGAAATCACGTATTGTTTACCATTTAAGGCAAATAAATCTCCCGCTAGAAAATGCGTATCGCAACCGGAAGCAGCGACTGTCGACCCGGTAATTCCCGTAGAATGGCAAGCGACCGTATCCATTGTATATAATGTTGCTAATGTATTATCCGCTAGCGGGTATTCACGATCAAGAATGATTGTACTAGCTGAATGTGTTGCAGTGGCATGTACTCTGAATACCTCTGTTTCTATTCTTACATAATCTCCGGGTTTCAATATACCCGTTAAATCACTTGATGTTGTAACAATTCGCGATTCCTGTTGCACCGAGACATTTACTTGAGCAACATTCATATTCCCTTCAAAATCAGTAGACAAATAAAATCCACCCGTCATAGCGCTGGTGCCTAGAGATATAACTTCTGCAATTTCTGGTACAGCACCAACCACACCTTCATTTATCGTCTCAATAAGTGTTACATGCGATCCATCACTGGCCCAACTTTCACAACCAGCAGTTTCAATGGTCAATTCATTTTGGTTGCCGTTGACAAGCACCGGCCCATTGAATGTAATAGTATAGGCGTACCCAAAACTTGTTTGTGCAGTACCGTCACCGGACCTAATGACACTCACGCCATCAACTGATACCAGTGAATTTAAAGCATTTTCAACAACACTTGCAGAAGCATTCCATGAAATGCACGAACCAGTTGTTTCATAGTTTCCACTAGAATCTTCAAATTTTAACTTATACGCACCTTGCGTTATAGCACCACCTGTTGCTTTGATAGACACAAGCTGAATCTCGTTTACACGATCTGCCCATTCAATTTTGTATTTAGTTACCGGAGAACCATTAGATCCTTTAGAATTTTTTTGAGTAGAAGGTTGGGACCATTCTAGTAGCAGTGAATCGGTTGTGTCTACACTTAATTTTACATTGTCAGCCACTTCTGGAACAGCCATAGGTGCTAACGGATACGGCATAGCATTTTGTGGCTCGCTCAATCCACTACTAGTATGTGATCGGACACGAATAAAATACCGAACTCCAGGAGTAAGGTCTGTTATAGTGTAATTTGTGGCACCAGTTGCAGTATTTGCTGTCCCCAGTGGAATTAAATTTGCCCACGCGCAATTTGAGTTGCATACGCTATTAAATGTTTCAACAATATCCCATTCTATGGTATAGTAATCAATTGCATTTCCACCTGTGCTTTTTGGTGGGTTCCATGTAGTAGAAATGCTGGATGAGGTTGCAACAGTAACTTCGACACTTTGTGGTATCATTGGTTTTTGAACAGATGGGCGGATAAATTCTGGTTCTGAAATGATATCTTCACCAGTACCCAAATTATTGTATGCGGTTAAACGAATGTAATAGTCTCTAGCATTATCCAAACCGGAGATTATGTAATGGTATGGTAACCTTCCTACTACAGCTCTTTCGGAATCCACATTGACATCAAAATTAGTTCCATGCAGTCCAAGTTTATCAGCGACTAACTTACCGCCAACATCGCCTGCGTAGAGTAGATTATTAAATGTAATCATCCAAGTATGGCCAAATCCAACTATTTCTCTGGTGACGGTAACCTCATTAACGGTGCAAAGACTTGATAATGCATTTTTCATACCAATAATGGAAATATCAAATGGGAGCTGCTCAGTTCTTTGCCCATGATAACTCAGGGAAAATGTTCCACCAAGGTCGTTAGCAGTCGCAGATGTTGTCACGTACTGCACCTCAGAGACGCCTGTTATATCAATAGCATCAATTTGAGCTGATCCTTGGGCATGCAACCCAGCTTTACCATCAAAGTTATTGTTAATATCCCATTCGATTCGATATTTTGAAATAGGCAAGCCACCATCGTGAGCAGGCATTTTCCATTGCACAAGAAGTTCGCTATTAGAAACCTTTCCAACCCTAACCAAACGACTTGTTGGAGGGCGTTGATTTGACGGAGATAGCGACGGCGGGGAGCTGGCTTTCGCCAATCCCCAGCCCATTGAATTGTAACCTGTAACACGAACATAGTATGGAACACCGGGCTGCACATTATCAAGTGTTTCTTTAACATATCCAGTGACTTTAACACCCGGTCCTTCAGGGGCCGACAATGTTAGAAAAGAATTAGGCAACAAACTCGTTCTGGAACCACGGTCGGAAGTATGTGTAATAGTCCATGCATAACCATTTCCAACAATAGAGCGTGAGACGTCAACCTCGCCAATTAGCGACAATGCCTCCAATGCCATTTTCATCTGCACTGTAGTAGCATCGTGTGGAATATCCGCGGTTGTTTGCAACCGGTACATTGGGCGGTTGACTATTGGCAATTGATCTGTAGGGTAACCATCAAGGCGTCGTCCTTCTTCTGGATCAAAACTAGCTGTTATTGATGGATCATCGACAGTCCCTAAAGGAATTTTTGTGGTACTAAAGTCTCTACTTAAATCGGTGGAAACGCGGAAAATATCACCCGTGTATGGATCACCGAGGCGGATAAGGTCACCGCGAGATATACCCTTTGGGTTGTGTTGTTTGCGTAGATCATTGGGAGATCCCTCAGACCACGTTGTTGTTATTGAACTTTCGGTCGGATTTAATGTCATACACCCTAATGATGTATCGGGTTTATAAACGGGTAAAGTTGTATAATTTTTGATGCCTGTGAAAGTGGTGTTAACCGATGCATCAACGGCTGTTGCAAGTGGAATTTTTGTTGAAGTAAATTCCATATTTTCATCAGTACAAACTCTATAAACTGCACCAGCTACTTTTATAAGTTCACCACGCGCAATCGCTACCCTATTATCTTTACTTCCAGTAACTCGAGTTAAATAAGAATCACCAATGTTTACACTGTATGTCGTAGGATCGCCAGCAACAACTTCTACAAAATCACCAACATACCCTCCGTAACTAAGTGTAAAGTTGCCACTTAATGGCGCCGTACCTGCAACGGTTGTCACTTTTGTAACTTTGTGGGATATGGGATTAATTTTCTCTTGTTTAAACTTTGAATCAAAATTGGATGAAATATCCCATTCCAATTTGTATTTTGTGACTAGAGAGCCGCCAGCATCTGCATTTTCATCATATGCAACATCTAAACTTGATCCTGTTCTGAGTGCCAATGTAACAGCTTTGGATAGCCCAGGTGTGGTAATTGGGGCAAGGCTGTCAGGGACAGAATTCAAATGAAGGCCCATTCCTCGATCGGTCAAGGAAGAAACCCTGACATGGTAGAAATTACCTCGAACAAGTGATCCAATCGTCGAGCTTTGAGGTCCTGTTGTAGCATTGACAATCTTATAATTGTAGTTTGGCGGTTTCACTGCCAATGTAACTCGCGCAACTTCAATAGTTGTACCAGTAGGCATATTGTGGTAGTTTGGATTTAAAAGATACTGCTGACCTTCTAAGGATAAATAAGTAACATTCCATATTTTATGGCCATCACTATTAACCTCGCGTGTAACTTGTACTTGTCCAACAGTGGGTAAATTCTCTAACGCAATTTCCATATCTTCCGCGGATATACTGTAATGCAAGTTAACAGTGACTTCTTGCCTAAAAGCTACGCCAGAAATTTGGCTAACACCAGTATAATTGACAGTCAAAGGTATGTGCGTAGCATCAAATGTCCCCGATGCGGCTACAAGATATGTGCTACCTCCAATTTTGATATTATCGCCGCGTTTAAAATATTGAGTCATGTCTTCCGTCGTGATAATTGTGCTTTCGCCGTTTAGAATATTAAACGATCCAGGCAATAAAATATCCTCTGGCCCAGATCCAATTGTAAATGTTCCTGGAGCTAGACGATAGTCCCGTGAAAGAACACAATTTGTAACAACAGTCGATGAATCTGTAATTAAATTTCCAGTTACATCTTTCAAAGATATATCCGATGAAGTTACATGGGTTATAATGTAGTTCTTGTTAATGTCAGCAGTGTCGCAGTTGGAAATAGTCACTTCGTCATCAACTTTGTATAAACTAACATCGTACCATTTGTGCGAAGGCTCGCAATTTACTTGGGTAGTAAGTGATGAATTCGAGCAAGTTCCAGAGACGGCAATCTTTGCACTTGCATCAATACCTGTAATGATGACTTTACCTGGGGCAATTGATGGTTGTGGAACCGTTCCAAATGTCCTGATCTGCTGAACTTCTCTGACACCGAAATGAGGATATGCCGATGCACGAGTAAACCATTCGATAGCATAACTTGTACTGCCGACGGCTTGGCCCCATGTAACGTCCAATGCATTACCGTCATGCACAGCTAATGCCACATTGGAAAGTGGCTCTCCATGTCGCCGAGGAACCTCTGAAGCTGGAAATGTTTCAATAGTATTACCGTACAATTGTTCTGCATTGTACGCTGAAACTCTCACGTAATATCTGGTATTAATCAATAAATTTTCAATTTCATATTCACCGTTTCCTTCAGCATATACGATGTGAAAACCAACAGGTTGGCCTGTAGTGGAAACGCTATTAAATGTGGGCACAGTGTCCCATTCAATTTTGTATTGAACAACCGGGTCACCCCCATTGAAATCCGGCACACCATATAATACACGCAACGCAGAGGATGATACAAGTTTTAGTAATGGCTTGCCACCAGCATGGTATGGATTTGTTGGCTCACTTGGAGGTTGAAATGGTGGAATCATCGATGCTGGTGTTGATACACGAGATACGCCATAGCCAATGTTATTAGCAGCCATAACGCGAGTGTAGTATGTAACACCTGGGGTTAACCCCACAATATCATACGTAAACGGAGGCGCCGTAGTTAAATCTGTTACCTCTGGGCATGGTGTGGCCCCATTATACGAGCCGCAGTAAAATGCAGGAGTTGTTCCATTAATGAGTGTAGTTAAATTCGCGCTTACAATGCCCGACGACGTAAGATCATCCGAGTCTAATGTCAATTGTGGTAAATCACCAACACTTGAGGTAAACGTAATATTATAGGTAAACCCACCAATTTCATTGATTAAGCTAATGTCCACATCACCCATATTTGGCAAATTTTTTAATGCCGTTTTAAGTTCCGAAGCAGTTGCTATCCACGGCAATTTTCCAGTCACGTACGTCGCTTTTACCATGCATGTTGAACATTCTGTCGTGTCGTACGTTAATTGATAATACCCACCTTCCGCAAAAACTCTTAAATGCTGAACTTCTCGAGTGTACTGACTAAAGTCGTCTGTACTATATTCAACTCTATAGCGTGTAATTGGATCGCCGCCATCACTTGAAGGTGGACTGAACGTAACTTTTAAACCTGTGCCATACTCGTATGCCGTGACGCCACGGCGTAACGATAATTTCACATCTAATGGCGCACTAGGCCATTCATATGGTTTAACCGTCCTTACTTCGCTATATGCACCCATACCAAGCGAATTGTGGCCAGTTATTCGTACATAATATTGTTTCCCCATTGTTAAACCTGTTATGTTGTAATATAATTCACCTGCGGCATTAACTTCTGGAGATGTTCCAACAAAACCGTCACGTTCATATGAAAGTGGTTTTCCAGTACTTGCAACACTGTTAAAAGTGGGTGTCGTATCCCATTCTACTTTGTATTTACCATCGGCAATATTGTTTGCAGTCGACCCAGTGGACCAACGAACCTCAATAAAATCGTTTGCAAATCGGTTAACATTATTAACAGCCCCCACAATAACGTTGGTCGGGGCAGCGGGCAAAGCGCGAGGTACAACTAATGGTGTACAATCTTCAATCCATGTTTGGCACACTGCAATGGCATCAGTTGCTCCACTCATACCATTTTGCCATCCACGCACTTGGTCGTTTTCTGCCACAACACGAACTTTATATGTTGTCCCATTTGTTAGACCTGTTATGTTATAGTCCCATGGATAATATGTCGGTAAATTGGCTGCCATAACGGTTGCGTTATTTCCATGTGGATTCCAGGTATAGAATGTGGTAGTGGTCCATTCAATAATGTACCTCGTAATATCCCCACCATTATTATATTTTGGTCTCGTCCAGAAAACTTGAAGCTTTTTGCCATCATCCACATGTGCATACACTGTCACAGTTGGAGGTGCAGTTGGCGGCGCACGTGGTGTTTGTCGCGTTGTTTGCGATACAGGATGAGCTAAATCTTCTGTAACTGCATTAGTGTAATCACTTACACCAACACTATTAATTGCTCTTACTCTTAAATAATATGGCGTACCAGCAGCTAGCAGGCCGCCATTATGTAATGTAGATACTTTCAAGGTAACTTCCGGTGCATATGTTACATTACACAACTCCAACGTTAGTTGTTCCACGTTACCGGCCACTTTGAATCCAGAAAATGTAATTCTATAGTAGAATCCAATTCCAGGACTTGTTATTGCTTCCCTAGAGACAAGGACTTCGTCCAAATCTGTCAAAGTTTCCAATTCAGATTTAATTAGGGATGCACTTGGGGTCGGGCCAATGCAATTTGTGCTTGACGTTATTCCACTTTTCGTGTACTTTAATTTTAACTGCCCCACAGACACGGTCCCACTAGGAATATGAATAGCAAGGGCTTGAATTTCAGCGCCAAGCTGATGTGTACACCATGAGTTATCTTCACAAGTTTTTAGCGTACCAGCATTATTATATGTTGACAAATCGTAATAGCCAAGTGGAGAACCATTAAGGCCCGAATCGAAGGTGTCCAATGTATCATATTCAATTCTGTATGCTGTTATGGCTGCACCACCGTCATCGGTTGGGTATCCAAGTACATTTTCTATTGGTCGCGTATAACGTATATCTAACTGATCAGCAATATCTTTTGCGCTTACAGCCATTTTAAAGCCGTTTGGTTTCCAAGGTTTTTGCGCCGCTGTAATAAGCGACGTAAAAGACCCGCCCGGCGTAGTAGATACAGCGTCGCTGTACCCATTTCCATTGTATGCTGATACACGAACCCAATACTCGACACCCTCTAATAATTGATGCTCTAGCTCGCCTATTTTATACTGATATAAACCATTCGTAATTTTGAACTGGGTGGGATTTTGGCTGGATGCACTTACAACGTGCGACCATGCTTTGTCTGTTTCAGATCTAGAAACAGCGTAGTTACTGTCCCATTCAATAATGTACTTTGTAACCGTGTCGCCGCCACTCTCCAATGGTGCTCTCCAAGCCACACCTAAACTGGTAGAGCTAACTATAGACAATTGAACCTCCGTTGGACCAGAAGATGTTGTTCTACTAGGGGCAAGGTACGCTGAGCCAGCTGGAACACCGGCCCTAAATGTAGAAACTGCCACGGAAACAGCACTGCCGTCGTCGGTTGTAAACAACTTTGTATTTCCACCATCTACCACTGTAGTTATATCTCCATTTGTTAAATCCGGTCCGTTTGTAAACGCAACACAAGCCGAGGTGGTTATTTGTGCTTGATTGCCTTCTAGCCCAACTCCGCTAAATGTAATCTGGTATGTATAAGATTCAGAACGCGAAACAGTAACACCAGAAATGGTTGAAAGAAGTTCCAATTCATTTTTGACATCATCAGCAGTAGCAGTAGCAGCTATGCAGTTTGTGGCAACGCCCCCAAAAACTAATTTGTATGTCCCAGTTGGATCATTGGCAGTAACATTGTATTGTTGAATTTCGTTATTTGTTGCACCTGGTAAAAACGTTTCAATATCGTACTGGACGTCTGATGATAATCTAGTACAACTAGATGCTGCATTACCAACAAGAAATTCTAATTGTCCCACATCCCCTTTTACCATATCCCCTACATACTCAATTTCATACGAAAACCCAGTGCCAGGTTTTGTAATTGGCTGCTTCACAACAGTGATATCGTCAAAACTACTGAAATTAGCTTCTAACAAGGTTTCTAAATTTGAATTGTCAATGTCAATACATGCTGTACTTTCTGAAAAACTATTTCTTAACTTAAATTGACCATTGAGATCACCATTGTCAATTGATGACCAAATTCGTATAATTTGTTTTTCTCGTAACACCGCATCACTGGGCTGATATACTGGCACAAGCGAGGCTATATCGCCTGCTGGGTTTGCAAATGTTATCGACCAGGAAATACTGTAGGCCCCAGTATCAACCGAACTAGTGTCATAAGATGTACTCATATCTCTTCGCGTCACCTCAACTGATTCAATACCTTTGAGCTCATTCAATGCTTCTTGCATTGTAGCTGCATTTGCATTATATTCTATTACATTTGTGTATTGTATCGGTAAGGTCCCATAACTGTTACTGGGTCTGTATGACAATCGGAACTGGCCTTGTCTGATAGTCGCGTTTGCGACTACTGAAACTACTTGTATTTCTCTATGATCTCTTGGTATCAATGCATGCGCTGGTTGCCCATAACCATATGAATTGTATGATAACACCCGAATATAATATTGCGTGTTTGTGGTTAAACCCCTAATAACATAGTTATAAGGCGATCCAGATGTTAAATTGCTATAGATTGATGTTTGTGCTGTTGGTCCAAAATTAGAATTAGTATCCCATTGTATAGAATATTTAGACACGGAATCACCGCCTTCATGTAAAGGCATTTCCCACGATATTCCAATTGCAGTTTTCGACACTATAGAAGCCAATACATTACGTGCAGCAGTTGGTGCTCGTTTTTGAGGTATAGCAGAAAATTTTGCCATCGTCCATTTCGAAGCACCAATTCGGTTATGTGCACGAACTCTAGCATAGTAGGCTTTTGTAGATTGTAAAGACGCAACAATATGCGACATAGGAATTTGGCCATTTGAAATTTCGACAACCTCCACAATTGGTTGCGAACCTGTCAACCCATTACTTTCGCTATCAGCTCCACCAGATGCAAGTGTCAAAAATGATGCTCCATCGTTGGTGGACACCAGCATCGATGGTGCATCCCCATTAAATGAAACAAAGGTCACATTCCAAGTGCATCCATGCCTAGATAATGGGGGCGTCGTGCGTTGGGTTCGAAGTGCTCTAGTTACAGATACATCATTTAGAGTCTTCATACTTAAAATTGCAAGTTTCATTTCCTCAGCAGTTGCATTAAAAGCTATTGGAATACTTACAGAATTCATAAATCGTATTCGGAAGCTTCCACCAAGATCATCAGCTGTCGTAGATGTAGTTATGGACTGAACTTCATAACTAGTTGGTAGGTCCGCGCTTCCAAGCGATTTTGTTGTTATACCAATGGTACCTTCGTCAAAGGGTGGGTTTGTGCCCCTCACGTACTCCGTAACGGCAGCTGTTTCGGCGCCTTTTAATAAGGTCGTTTGAACTTTCAATTCGGAAACATCCCCAACATTGCTTGAGAATGTTACAGTCCATTTAAAACCGTAGCCAATCCCAACGTTAACGCGTGCTACATCTACGATACCAATGGTTGGTAGACGCTGTAATAACAGTTTTAAATTTTCAGCGCTTGTATCCCATTCAATACTTCCAGTGGTATGACCTTCAAATGATACAGTAAAGTATCCATTCAGTGTTCCCGTCTTCGAACTTAATTCAATAATTTGCTGTTCTTGCACTCCATGTGTCGAATCCCACTCGACTTCATATTTTGTGATTGGGGTGCTGCCATCACGCAGTGGTCTCACCCATTTTAGGTTTAACTCTGTATCTGACATAACCTCCCATGTCACACCTTGCGGTTTCCCTGGAAGCATTGCTGGTGATAACGTTGCTGGTGTGGAATATTGTGTTAAACCATAAGAATCCCCAACACCATTCCACGCAGATACACGTACATGGTATGATGCAACACTACTTAAATCTGTAATAACGAACGACATTTCCGTTTGACCCGAAGTTACATTGATTTCTGCATATGAAGCTAAATTACTATCAAATAGGGGCAGCGCTCCCGGCACAGATTGTTGGGTTGTACACGTTGGTGTACCCGTCCCAGTCAAGAGTGCGTTACTGCACGCTATTGGCGCCACCATTCCTAGCTTAGATAGAAAAATAATTGTCCAGCGAAAACCATTACCAACATTTTCTCTGAACACATTAACATTGCCCACATGACCTAATTTATCTATCACATCTTTGAGTTTTTCAGAAGTGACATCATGTTCGAGTGGACCCGTAGACCGCCCATCTATTGACAAGTCAAATGTACCGCCGATGTCGTCGGCGCCGGCAGCTGTCAACACCGTTTGCTGATCTAATCCTTTTAAACCGAAAACGCTAGTCATCGCGCTTACTCTTGTGTTTGTACCAGTAAGTTTGTTTCCACCTGCAGCTGAAGCAAATGTTTCACCATCGTCCGTGGATACTGATAATGGCTCTACAATTCCAATATTAGACATAAAAGATATTGTCCAACGCAACCCATTTCTTGGACGAACGGGATCGATCGCTACCCGCGAAACATTCACGGTACCAATAGTAGGCAATGATTCTAACGCCAATTTCATATCATTGGAGGATACATCGTATGCCAATGTTGTAGTTGTAAAATCTTCAAACTGAAGACGGAAACTACCACCTAGGTCATTCGCAGAAGCACTAGTTTCAACATGCTGGACTGTTATTGGTGAATATAAAACATTCCCCGCGGTTGCTGAATTCATAACGCCAGCTTCATGCAATGCATCCCATTCAATTTTATATTTTGTAATGGTGGCCCCACCATCATCTGGTGACTTACTGAAGTCTACACGAATAGATGTTTCGGATTCTTCGGTTAATTGAACTGCGACTGGGGGCTTTGGCTGTGTGCGTGGTGTTTCGTATGAAGGCGAGGTAAATGCTGCATCCACTGAATAACCGTACGTATTGTATGCGTACAAGCGTACGTAATAAGACTCTCCCTTGGACAAACTGCCGATCAAAAATTCACAAGGCAAAGGTGAACATGCACCAGGAGATACATTGACAATGTCAGAACCTGATGGCAATCCTTCGGCAGATGAATCGAATGTTTTTTTTGGGTCCCATTCAACTTTGTATTTTGTTACCGTATCCCCTCCATCGCTATTTGGTGCGTGCCAAAGAACTCTTAAAGAGGTTGATGAACCGACTGCTAATTGTCCACGTAAGGGTATACTTGGCTTTTGTTTGGGTGCAGCTAACGCACGGGGCAATGAAGTTGTAGCTTTACCGTATCCAAGATCATTATATGGTGACACTCGTGCATAAATTGGTGTATCAGGTGTTAAATTTTCTATTGTGTATGTGTAAGGTGGACCGCTACTTAAATCACTTATGTCTACAGAATTATATTTGACATAATTTACACCTACTTGAGGATGCACGGTGGCTGACGTAACTGACGTTCCTGTAAGCCCTGTATCGTCAATGATAAAATTATGTGGAATATCCCCAGGTTGTGTGCTAAACGTTACCGTCCATTCGTATCCATTTGACACTGCTGATCTCTGTACTTCTACGTCTTGAATACCTACCATTCCCTCTAACTCAGTAACCATACTATCTGCAGTAATGTCAAACTTCAAATGGTCCGTTACATCTGCATCGAATGAGACCCTAAACGAACCAGCTAAATTGCTGTTGCCGGCATCAATTTTTAATGTTTGAATTTCTTGCGTACCACTTCCTTCCCACCACTCCAGTAAATATTTTGTTACGTTGCTACCATGATTATATTGAGTTCCTTCCCACGATACATCAATAGAAGAACATGCCCGTTTTACAGGAGCAATACCTGCGGGTATGGTAGCAAGTTTTACCCCACCGTATACAATTTCATCTGGAGCACGCCTTGGTGCCTCATGCCTGGGCGTTGAAAGCCTTGGTAAACTTAAACCACGTTCATTTTCAGCCCGAACACGGGTGTAATAAGTTGTCCCGGCTTTTAGATTTGTTATGGTGTATTCGTACGTTTCATTAATCAAAGTATCAGATAAACGACTGTTAACTGTATCACGGTAAGATTGTAGATTAGTAGTATTAAAATGCTCACTAATATCCCAATCGACTGTGTAATGTGTCGTGATAATACCGTTGTCGGTTGGCGGTTTAGTCCAATAAACCTCCAAAGAAGTTGATGAACCATGTACTCTTCGCAACGTGGTAAATGCGGGGGCATCAGGAACCGCACGCGGCATTTCGCTAACAGGTGCAGCAGGTCTACCGTAACCTAAATCATTAGCCGCTGAAACTTTAATATAATATGTTATACCAGGAATCAAATCCGTAATCACATGCTCAAATTGTTGGTTCACGTCAAATTTTAAGTCATTAAATGCAAGCTCAGTACATGCACCTCCGTTGCAGTAATTAGTTGGAGCTACACCTGAAGTAAAATTTGTGCCCGTACACGAAATACCCGATGTTGGTGGATAAGCACTTGCACTTGATGAATTACATAAACCAATTTTTGCAGATGCAGCGTCAAGACCATTTGCCAGAAGACTACCATCGAGAGTTAGGGCAGGACCTTTTCCAGGGAACGATTCAAATGTGATTTGCCATGATCGATGACCAGCCGTGTCATTTTTTACTTGTGTGACTGTTACATCTCTAATTCCATCAATCTTTTCAATTTCTTTTTCCAAGCTATAATCTAATATGTCAAATGCTAACGGGATGCTTTGGCTCGCACCATATTTAATAACAAATGTACCGTTGTTTGCATTTATGGTGTGTAGTGTTTGTACTTCCTTTGTGTTCCATGCACTGTACCATTCAATTTTGTATTTCTTCACAGCATTGCCCCCATAATTAGCCGGGTGTTTCCATTTAATCAACAACTCGTCTTTTGCGTTAATGGTGACAGCAGAATCTAATGGCTGAGTCGGTTTAACGCCAACTGGTATCACTGTAAATGGGCTTGCAACAATGTCCACATCCGAATAAAACAACCGGTTAGAAGGTACAATTGCCTTCGGTTGAGTTATGCTGGACCAAAATAATTTCATTATGCCAGGCCCTGTATTTTCTCGATACTCAACTTTAATTTTATATAGTCTGCCCCCAACGAGTGATTCGCTTGTTACCCCCTCGAGCTCCAAATACCCAAGACTATCAGTATCATTCACAGTAGATTCAAAGGAATCTAGTATGAGCTCCTCATTTATCCATAATTTTATTCCATCATTCACTTGTGCATAAAACGTGTATACTTGAGTAAATGCAGGCTCTATATATCCACTCCACCGAACACTGATATAATCTTTTCCAGTCGGTGTTATGTAGCTACTCCACATAAAATTCAACACTGGATCTGTTCGTTTTAGTGCTGCCGTGCCATATAACCAACGGTTGTTATAGTAAGTACCACTTAAACCACCTCGAAGTGCCCGCGCGACTTTCATTAAGTAAGTTCCAGATTCAGGAGTCATGTATGAAAATTTGTAAATGCCTTGTCCTTCATAATTTGCATCGCCTAGAACGACATTCTGACCCTTCAATTCAACAATAAATTCCTCTCCTACCCGACCCGCAGCTGTACCGACTGGGCATTCAAATGAAACGATAGAAAAAGGTTCAATTCCTTGGAGTAAATGACTCTCTGCATGCAACTTTGTGCGGGGCGTTTCAACCGCTGCTAGAGTCACGATGTACGTATACCCCTTGTAAATGGATGGGCCAGTGCGACTAACTATTGCAGTAATTATATTTGGTAGGGTCTCAAGCTCTATTTTCAATTTCTCAGCGGTAATATTCGATTGCAAATCGATTGTTCGAGACCCTTGGTACTCGACATAAAATGTTCCACTTAATGTACCAGATAAAACACCAGTTGAAATACTTTGGACTTTATACCAGTCGCAATTAGATACTGTGGCGCTGGCAGCACCGCTATTTTTTATTAACCCTGTCGAATTGATTTGTATTGGCAACAAATCTCCATTACGAGATTCAAATGTTACACTGTATTGTGATTTAGTGCCGCTAATAACTGACTTTGATACTGTAACATCTTCGATAGAGCCTAACTTTTCAAATTCAGCTTCAATTTCGGATGCAGTGATGCCAACTGGTAAAACGTTTGTGGTTTCACCCAACAAGCTTACCGTAAATGCGCCTGAATCTGCATCCGTAGTAATTGTTTGCACTTCCTTAATCGGTCCATCTGCTATCACATTGCTAAATTTATCCCGTAATTGCACTTTAAAAAAAGATTCTGTTTCATATATACCAGTTGATAGGCCTTGGTTATGGCGCAATGGGACATCAAATGCTGTAAAATGTGCGCCGCTTGGACTGGTTGAGATAATTGTCGTTGTAAATGGAGAAACACCTTTTTGAGGGTACGTAATGTGATTGTATGGTTGTCCGAATAAACCCGTCCCATTTAGACTCGCTGATACCATTTCAACCCAATGTCCGTTGCCAAATACTTCGTGTTGAGTGACGTGCGTTGTGTCAGCATTAAATGTAATTATCCATTTATTTGTTAGATGTGTATCAAATGCGTGTTCTACTTTTGCCACAGATACAGCACCTGCTCCGACATGCGCTAGATCATTAATGGCGTTTTGCATTTCGACTGCTGTTGCATTCCATGATAACGATGTTGTCTTTTCGCCTCTTACTTTTAAATTGAAAGTCCCTGATGCAAAACCATTAGTAGTTGAAATAGTTACAGCCACTTGGTAATTTTGAATGGGGCGTTTATTAGTCATGATATGCGCTGCAGTGCCTTTTGTAAGTTCAGTCACAACCACTTTGCCGGTCTGGCCTATTAAATCAGTATAATCTGAAATTAAAGGAGTTCTATCACCAACATATCCACCAAAAGTCACATTATAAATAAAATTTGTTGCTGTTTCTAGCCTAGTTACAACGGTGTCTTCTTCAATGTCACTTAAGTCTCGCAATGCAGTTTGGACTGCTTCTGCTGTGGCATCCCATGCTAACGGTGCAGTGAATGTTTTCAAAGCTCCCTCATTAGACGCTAATGTAAAATACCCACCACGCCCAATATCACTAGTGAACGATGTTATGATTGTCTGTACCTCAAATGTCATGCCTTTTGTAACGGCAATAGTATACTCCCCTGAGACAGTTGGTGTAAACGAGCAATTATAGGTTCCATCACTAATATATTTTACTTCACCACGAATAGATTCAACATATCTAGATGGCAACCACCCTAAATCATGATATGTGGATTGAACATGTTCCGGTCCATCTTCAAGTTCTGTGCCTACATAAGCCTTTGGTTTATAAATATCAATTCTATAAACATCCCGCGTTTGGTTCTCCCAGCGATTATTTCCCCACGTATCTTTCGATTGAATTGTGAAGGTTGACATTTTACCCGCTTCTCCATCAACTAACCCTTTTCCATATGCAATTGTCATGGTCGGATCCGTTGCTTCTGGGGCTACTAAGACAGCAAATGGACTTCCGACAATATGTTTGGCTGGAACACCCGGTTGTACAGATGCAATAACAGTTCTAGCGCCAGAGCCGATTAATTTTGCAGAATTTTCAGAAAGTAAATGTATCTCATCTTTACCGGCTGAGAACGTTACCTCCCAAGTCTTACCACCATGGGCATTATTCGATACCAACGACACGCTCACACCAGAATAATTAAATGTCGTCAATGCTTCTATTTTTGTTTGAATGTCGCTAGCAGAAGCATTAAATTGAATATCGTCCGTATATTCACCGTCATACATTAACTGGAACGTTCCACCTAATTGTGCGATACCTGATGTGGTTATACTCTGTATTTCATTTGTTGCTGGGACTATGACATCTAGCCTATAGCTACCACGTACTTTAGGTGTAAACCATACTCTGTGAGTTCCAGTTGTCGGCCCTACTTTGTATATATTTTGTGAAGCTGTCGTAGGAGATACATATTTCGAGTTCATTGGAATTTTTGTACTAGTATACTCATTTTCAACATGGACTTGGAAGCGCTCACCATACCTTTTGCCATTTCCTATTACAAATTCTTCCCCACGTTTAAGAGTTGAGCGAAGGTCTGTGTTGACATCAATAAAATAAGAGCCCAGAGTACCCGTTGCACAAGCGGAACAAAGTAAAGTCCACTCTCTTGAGCTTTGGTTTAAGGAAATAGTATGAGGGATTCCTGATGTAACCTCATCTGTTCGACCTTGGCCTGCCCAGTCAGTAATTCCAGTCAACGCTAATGTAAAAGTATCCGCACCACCATTATAACGGTAATTTGCTTCGGTATCTCTAGCCTGGATAGTAAAACTAGTTTCGGATAAAGCGATTCCATTTGATAATGCTGGACCGGTAGCGTTGGTTGTATGCGCATCAATGAAACCCGGATATACTACCACTAGCATTGGACTGTTTACCAAGTGTCTTGTGTAATATAATGATGTGGAAGGAATAACATTTTTTTTACTAGATTCTGGTACCAACCACGATAATTTAACAGAGGCTTTGGCAGTAACCTCGCGATACTCAACTTTAATGGCGTAAAATGTGTTTGCTTTAAGCATGATTTCACCACTTACCTCGGAAGATGCTGCTGACCACTCATCAATAATAAGATTTGCATCGATATATAAGCGAATTCCATTTTTTGCATTTGCATAAAATTTATATTTACCAGCTGTGGTGGATCTAATTTCTCCACGCCATAACACACTGAAGTATTCATTAGGAAATGATGCAAATGCAGGACCATAATTTCCCCAATCAAAATCGATATTTTTGTCAATTTGTGTGGAATCACAATTACCTATCATAGACTGTTTACAATGTGGCTCCACTCCGGTGACGTTACTAGTTAGATCATCATTAACATAATACGTTGCTAGTAACCCCCCTGCAGAACGCTGTGTCACCGATAGCGTGTAATTCCCGGCTATTTTTGGATGGTACTCTAGCGCAAACGTCCCATCTGTGTTAGGGTACTTTTCTGTCATTTTTGGATGTATAATTACATCATCCAGCAAGCCACTTCTACTATCTGCCGATCCTTCAAGAACAGCAAAAAATGTTTCATTCTCCGTAATACTACTGTCTAGCTCATTTGCAAAGCGATCAATTGCCTGGATTGTAAAATACTCCATCACACCCTCGGTTGCAAAAGTTGTAGCCGTGTGAGTAGAGTGAACTGCACTTGATATAGCAGAATACACCCAAATACCAGCTGATAAATCTGTTTCTATATCAACGTTGTCAATTTGTATTGCCATGTCATATTGACCTTTTAGCGTCGGCGAGTATCCAACATTATAAAGACCCGTATTTCCACCAGAATAGGATATAACGACGCCCCCTTTCATAATTTCACTAACCGAAATCATACCACTTAAGCCTGAACTTTCAAATTGCATTGGTAGCTTGTCCCCTTCCGTATTGAATGTCACGACAAAATCTCCCGACGTGCACACAGTGGCCAAGCTATTTGGGTTAGACACGCTAACTGCATTGGGTCCCAACGTTGAAAGTCCGTTTAATGCTACCTGTATAGTGCTAAAGTCGGAAGAGTTTGCGTACAACGGACCCGTAGTTTGGCCATTGTAAATAATACGAAATAGTCCAGTTGATGCAGTACAATTAATACCCTGCTGCTCGTACCGACCTATTTTCGTATTTGCAACAGTTTTATGAGTCAATTCTATATTTATTTTATTTAAATCATCTCCATCCTGCCGATTGTTTCCACGCGTTCCCTTCATTTGCTCGCGAACGAAAACTTGAGGTTTATACTGCCCGTCATCTTTGTATGACAAGTGACTATTACTTTCATCCCATACTAACATAGGTATATCACCGTATGTTGTTGGGTGAATTTGTGAATCGAACGTAACTGTCCATATTTTTGTAACAGTTGCAATATTTGCGCCATTACTTACTATGCCAATTTCATCTACAGTTACAGTCAAACCACCAATGTTTGGCAATTCATCTAGTGCTGCAGACATTTCTGCTGCACTTGCATCAAATGCAATATTCCACGCAACCTGGTCTTCAAATGATATAGAAAATGTTCCCCAAAGTGGGTGAATACCACTTACAACCTCACTAACAATAGGGGCTCCACCGGCCAAGTTATGACTGATGATTGATAGCGCATCAACGGCACCCTTTTGTCCACTATATTCTATCCAAATTGGATTTGTACCGGCATTAGCATTACAAATTAATACACTGGCATCGTTGGGTTGAGTGATATCATACACTGAAACATGATGTCTTGTTGATATAGCGTCTATTTTACTTTTCACCAGAGATAATGCATCGTTATAATTAATGGAAACACTTTGCCCGTTGATTTTCAATGAAAATGCGCCACTACCCGTTTCAGTACACAAAATACGGGCTATAGCTGGTCTGAAAGCAGTTTGACCTTTAACATTTTCACTTACCGAAACGCCTGTGGTCCCTGATGGCAAAGTGAATTCGGCTACATCACCAAGTTCACCTGTAAATGTAACTGCCATGCCAGTATCACAAGCAGCATCGGTATTGCCAAGTTGCGTCACAGTAACGCTAGATATCGAGTCCATACCTTCTAATATGGTTTTGACAGCTGTAGCATTGTCGTTAAAGTTTATGACGCCTGAATTAATCCCCCTAAATGAAACCTGAAAATTTCCACTACTTTTCGTGCATGCAAGATACTGCACCTCGTGTACTGTTGGTACTACATAAGCACTCGTTGTAATAGTTTGGACTTCCAGGTTTCTAGTATCCTTTGCTTGGATTGTGAAGTTAAAGTTATCCCCGGCAATGCCCGAAACTAAGCCTTGACCGACTGCAGTTGATGTGCTTGGATGCACAGCACCATCGTCAACTAAAACTGTAAATGGGCTACCATCGATATGCACTTTCGCTTGTCCAACCGTCACATGCATTTTGAATGTGCCGGTCTTCCATAGCGTATAGCGAACTGGGTAAAATGCACTAACAGCTTCAGTTGTTGTATTGCCATTCACGAGTGTTCCCGTCAATGAACCTGGATTCATGCTAAGCGCTGACGGTTTCCAATGCTCTAGATGGGATACATATGTAATGCGCCATTCCAACCCATGCGTATTTTTAGGTGCTCTTGATACCTTTAAACGACGCCGTGGCACATTTAAGTTTTCTAGAACATCACGCATTGCATTTGCAGATATATCATGAGGCAGCGCTGGAGTTGTTTTTCCGTCTATTGAAACGGTAAATGTCCCTCCTATATCGTTATTAGTTGCTGTCGTGTAGACAGTTTGGATTGCAGAGGAGGTGACATCATAGTAACTGTCTGGCCCGTAAAATTCTACTAAAAATGGGTCATCAAAACCTGTACCAGAACCTAATCCATCGGGTGTTCTATCCCCTCGACGATCATTTGAAAACGCATCTTTTGCATTTATCGTAAATGAGGTTTGAATGGCATCAATTGCATTCGTTAAACCAGAACCAGTTGCAACCGATGTAGGCGCATACAATTTCCAGTGAACACAAAGCACTTCTGGAAAGCTGTAATCTGAATTTTCATTTGTAATCAAATTAGCATCTTTTCCAGTTAGTATTACATGTCCACCATACCGTATTTCTACTTGGTATTGGCCAACTTTGAGAATTGTGTAGGTTACAATATATGTGCTGTCACCTTGATCTTCGACTATGCCCCTGTATTGTGTGTCTGTATCTACTTTATGAGTTAGCATTACATCAAAAACATCGCCCCCTACTAAACGCAAGTTACCATATGTATCTTTGGCTTGTATGGTAAATGATGATACAACACCGGCCACAGCATCGCTCATTCCGTGGCCGGTGGCTATACTTGTCTCGTGAGATGTTGGACCTGGAGACACACCCACTAAATATGGACTACACTTACTAGACATACCCAAGCCACAATAAATGTGTGTTCCCCCCATTTGAATCGAAATACTATAATTTCCAGCAACCTTGGGTGTCCATGCCACAGCATATTGTCCGCTGCCGATATATTCTGGCGTGACGCTTATTGTCTCTAATGAAGTCTGTTGGTTGCCATAAATTTCATCATTGGCACTTGGAGAAGCAGCCGGGCCAACAATATCAACATCAAAGATATATCCTCCACTGGTTTTATTATTGCCTTGGGCATCTCTTGCCTGGATTGTAAATTTGCCTGTGATACCTGCTGTGACAGCCTCTAATCCAGGACCGTATGCAAAAGTATTTGGAAAATCTGCCGCCCCTGGAACTACTGATAGTGATCGTGGACTTCCAACTACATGATTAGCAGAGTAAAACGCACTTGACGGAATGACTTGTTTATTAATAGAAAATGTGCTCCACATTAATATTATCATAGCGTTGCTAGTTTTTTTCCTTATAATCAATTCTTACGTCATGGTATTTGTTAGCAGTGAAATTGAAATATGCTTTCTGCTCATGTGTAGAATTAGAATTCCATGTATCAAACAAAATCTTGTGGTCGATCCACACTTTTACATTTTCGTCGGCGTGCATGTATACGGTGTAAGCCTCAGTTGTTTTGGTCTTAATTTTACCCCACCAACGAACACTCACATAGTCTTTGCCATATGTAGTAATTTTACCATTACCCCAATTAAAATTTATTGTTGGATCAACTCTTGTTAAAACTGGTGTATGTAAGAAATACTGGTTGTCATAATAGTAACCTGTAAGGCCACCTGGGGACAAATGCCTTGTAGCCAACGTATATGTACCGGTTTGGGTCGGGTTGTAATCGGCCGTATAACTAGGAAACCCTGCAACTTTTTCTTCAATTTTTAGTTGTGGAGCGTGACCTTTCAAAGATGCTGCATCACCCTTTTGGAATTCGGCAACGCTAACTAATGCATTTGTTCCGAGCATCTTCCCTTGGTCGATTGTTAACATGTTTAAATCACCAACTTCAGTGCGAAAATGGATTTTCCATGAATATTGCCCATTACCACTTGGGCCTGTGCGGTAAACATCTACTGTACCAATTGTTGATAAAGATTCCAATGCTGCTTTCATACCAGACTCTGAAATATCGTATGGCAGATCATTAGTAGCTTGTCCACCAAACGTTACAGTAAAATAACCGGCTAATGGATTTGGATCCCCGCCCGTTGTTGTAATTACCTGGATTTCTTGTTTTATCTTACGGGCGGACAAATGCGGCAAATTTCCTAAATTAGATAGAAACGTGATTGTCCATCTGTGCCCGTTGCCCATATTTTCTCGTTGGACATTTACAGACCCAATAGTAGTGAGCTTTTCAAGTGCTGTTTTCATATTCAGTGCTGATATATCAAAATCTAAATTGTCTGTTGTGGAACCAACACCATCCCTATACTTCAAAATAAAAGACCCTTGTAATGGGGAAGTTCCTTTTGTCACTTCCAAGTTTGTGACGCCGCTGCCAGTACCGGTCAGAGATGACACGACTTGCATAGCCAATGCATCACCCACTGGCTCAATAAATTGGATCTCCCATATATAGTCACTTGACCCAGGACTTAACGAACTTTCACGTTTTACATTTACAACTCCAATTTCTGGTAAGCTTTCCAAAGCTGTTTTCATTTGAGTTTCAGTGGCATTAAAATTAACTGTAGCAGTTGCCTCGCTATTTCCGTAAGCCACCGTGAATGTACCACCAAGAGTTTGTCCACTATTAACATACGTTGTAATTGTTTGCACTTCGCTTACAAATGCGCTATCAGCTGCAGTCCTAACGGTTTGGATTTCAGCCACACCTTTTTGTATCTCAATAATAGTAGCCGTACCGCTAGGTGAAAATGATACAGAGCTGGCACTTAATGTAGGACAGTCACCAAGCAACGATTTAAAAGTAATCAGCCAATCATAACCATTTCCTTGGACCGACCTGATGACGTCGACGAAACCAACATTTTCTAATTTTTCTAATTCTTGTTTTAATTCTAATGCGCTAATACTATGAGGTAAGTTTCCTGTTGTTTCAATGGTTCCTGAAGTCCGAGTTGTTGTGTCAAACGTAATTTGAAAAGTCCCTGTAAACGGGGAGCCACCTGCAGTAGTAAGTTTTTGTATATCATACCTGACTTTGTTATAACTTGCCACACCACCATCGGAATCCCATACATGCGAGCCATTGGTTATGGAGGGAGATGATGTCCACAGTTCAGAGAAGAATACATCCTCACCCTCAAAGCCAGCAGCTGCGTCTAAATCTTTAACTGGTTCGCCAGATGCCTTTTTTGGCTCAATTATGAATTGATTAGCTTTACCTTCTATAAATTCGACAATGCCAACTGTTGCACCACCAGTACAGGCGATGCTTTGTTGATATTCCAAAAGTGGTACATTACCAGTATTTCCTATGAACGTTACCGTCCATTCGTAGCCCTCTTTTGAAGTACTAGTACTGTCAACGCGCGTAACATGCACAGTTTTAATTGCTTTTAAACCATTGTCAAAATCTAGATCTTCGATTGCATTTTTCATGTCTGTACCATTGCTATGGACGGCAATACTACCAGACCATGTACCTTCGCTGCCTAGGCGCAATTGAAAATTTCCAGTTGCACCCGCAATGTTAGAGCACTGTACCGAAACGATTTGCTCTTCATAGACAATTCCTGCTACCCCTTGTATTAGACTAGATCCCGCTAGAGACGTGTGCGAAGCACTGGCTCCTGCCCGAGCAATAACTGTTGTTGTAGCCTGACTAGCTATACCGTTCCTTGAATGGCCAACGGCATTCATTGTAACAACTTTATATGCATATGTTGTATCTGTTAATAAACCAGTTGAAACGAATTCTTTTATGTTTGGATTTTTGTCACCATTGTATACTAATGTACTTTCAGTGCCAGCCTGTACCTCGTTAACACGCGCAAATGGTCTAGATGCTAATAAACGACCTGATGTTGTAGTCATCGAAGGTAAGTTTCCCATTTCAGTTAAAAATGTAACAATCCATTCAAATGAACCATTACCTAGTGAGTTTCTTGTAACAGACAACTCGCCGATTCCATCTAAATTTTCCAAAGCTTGCATCATACCGGAAGCAGTCTCATCGTATGATAACCTTCTGGTTTCTTCATTTTTGTAGAAAACGGTAAAATCACCGGAAACAGCCGCTCTCCCTTTTACAACCTCTGTAACAAGTGTTGTGGAAGATACAGGCCATGCCACTGACGGGGAGATCGTAATATCACTGACATCTCCCATTGCTGCATTAAATGCAATTGTAACATCCTCGCTGTCTCCTGATATTGTATCGATAATACCACCATAGAATGAAGAAAGGCCTTGGATGGCGCTTTTGATATCATCTTTTAACGTTGATGCTGTATACGCAATATCTACAGTCTCTTCTCCTTTATATCGCAACGTAAATGTCAAGCCGCTGCCCACAGTGGCGCCTTTGAAGCTCAGTGTCTGTTGCTCCTGACGTGGAGTATCAGCTTCAGTGTAAATTCGTTGAATTTCCAATTTAACCGGCTCTGGTTCAATCACAGTGTTTGGGGCAACCCCCTCAAACTGGTATATACGGAATCCGGTAAATGGAGAGCCTCCTTTTTCGGTTGGCATGACCCAAGATATACTTATGTCGTTGGCAGTTACATCAACAATCGTTGGTTGAGCACTTGCAGGCGGCACTGCAGCAGCAAGTATAGAGGTTATTGGGCTATCTACACCGCTACCACCAAAATCATTGAACGCTCTAATTTTAAAACGATATGCAAGCCCTTCGGAGAGTCCACCTACACGATGCAAAAGGGTGCCTGTTTGCGCGCGCGTAACCACAGCACCTTCTGATCTCATCAATCGAAATGAGCCGGGGAAATCAATACGGTTTATTTCTGGATTTGCGTTCTCGGCATAATAGCCTGACTCAAAAATAACATCGTAAATATATGAACTATTATTTGAAGAAGCCACTACGTTGACTATGAATTGATGCCCTCCACCATGTAAGCTATTCAATGCATTTTCTATGCCTGATTTCAGTGTTGATGTTAATACATTGGCACTGATGCTGGAGATAATTGAACCACCTACAACCAATGAAAATGGATTTATTTTGTCATTAGTGGTGATACGCTGTACTTCTGGAGAGCCACATCCTCCCGTTGTCTCAGTTACTTGCACAACTGCTCCACCGGGCATGTTTCCCTTATCCACAATCAAATTGCCTATGTCGCCGTTGGTACCAAAAAATGTAATACTCCATGTAACAGTATTAACAACAGCATTTCTCGAAACCTCAACAGCGGGGTAAAATATTGCTTCTCCATTTAACATCAGCCCTTCTATAGCAGATTTAACATCATCAGATGTTGCATCATGGTTTATATTATCGCTGGTAGCGCCCTTGTACCCCAAAGTAAATGTGCCACTACTAGATGTAGTGGCAACAAGACTTTGAACTTCCGTTTGACCTGCCGTGCAAACATGATTCGAAAACGATCCCCCCATTCCGTCATCCCTATGTACTTCATATTTCGTAATAGGATCACCACCGTTGTCTACTGGTGGTTCCCATCTCAGCCATATCTCCGCATCACCAGTAATACTACTCCCAGGGTTTGTCATTTCATCCCTTTTGGGTGCAGCGAAAGAAGTTGCTATTGGGGCTATAGGCATTCTTGCTGTAAAGGTTGAAAATTTACCAAATGGACCAGTTCCGACATCGTTTAACGCCCTTACCTTAAACCTATACTGGCGGCCTGGTTCTAAGTCATTCATTTGGCTAGTTGAAGTGTCAAATGTAAAAATATTAGGAAGGTTTGTGCCATCATAAATACGCGCAAATCCCCCCCCCATCCAATCATCCACCCAAACTTCATAGCCGGTAACAATTGATCCTCCATTGATTGTTGGTTTATCCCAAGATATTGTAATTGCTGCCACATCGGACGTGCTACTTGTAGTTCGTGACGAACTAACTAATCTTGGGGCTCTTACTGCTCCTGGGATCTGATTTGCCGGCACCGCAAAGCGTGGAGAAGACACTTGTGATACCCCATACCCACAACAACCAGGGCAAGTATCAGGGCATTGGTTATGTGCTGATACTCTAACATAATAAGTAATACCAGCAACAAGATTGTTAATTTGGTAATTATAAGGAGCGCCAGAAGCTAAATCGGTAACTTCAACACTATTGTAATATTGCGATGGGTGTAACGTTACATTTCCACTGTTACCGCTACCTTGTACGATTTGGCTTACACTCACAGTCCCACTATGAATTTGTGCATAATCTGCAGTTAACATTCGAAGGTCGCCAACATTACACACGTCTGCTAAATTATTTGTATCAGTCCTACAACTAGCAAATGTGACTTTCCACGTATAGCCGTCTAAATTAATTTGTCGCGTGACAGTAACATGCCCAACGTTTGGTAGAAGTTCCAGCGCATTTTTCATTCCGGTAGAAGATGCGTCCTTCTTAATATCGGCAGTTTGATGTTGATTGCCGGAGGTACTGTCAAAACTTAATTTGAAGGTACCAGTCAATGGGTCAGAACCAGCTGTTTCCTCTACGGCATATAAACCAACACCGGAACCAGTTAGCATGGTTGAATCAACGCCAACAGTATCGACGTTTTCACTCCCTATTGGAAAACTACCGGGCATAGATGTAAATGTAATTGTCCAATCGTACCCACGTTGCGGTGTTGGGCCACTTCGAACGACGTCAACAGTACCAATGATATCCATAGATTCTAACGCGCTTTTCATAGTGGTTTGTTCTGCGTTGTAAGGTATTGGGGCAGATGTATGACCCAGTAAACTCAATGTAAACGTGCCACCAATCTCATTTCCCTTAACAGACGTATGCGAACTGCAAGTTCCAGCGCTACTACCATCTACACAAATATCAACGCCAGCACCATTACCAGTTAGACCGCTATTGCTGACAAGAATGTCTTCAATATTACCACCCAAATCATCATGGTTGAATGTTATTGTCCACGCGTATTTGCCATGCAAGGCGCTACTACGCGTTACCGCAACTGTTTGACCAATTATGCCAGACAATTTATTTGCCATAGTTGCTTGACTTTCGTCGTAATTGATGGTTTCGGATAATCCCCGAAAAGATACGGAGAAACTTCCACCTATATCAGCTTCTCCAGGCGTAGCTTCGACTATGCTAACAGCTTTATTTCCTTGCAAAGCATCGACGTTTACTGTCATTAAAGGTACATCACCTGCGTAACCTGGAACAGCAGTAAAATTAACACTTACTAATGCAGGCGCCGATGAAGCACACAAGGTCGTCTGAGAATTTGCTATGGTCACAGTAACGGTTGCTATTGTGGATAATGATTGTAATGCAGTTGCAATCTCATCATCAGTTGCATCCCATGAAATAGCATCGGTTTGTTTGCCATTAAAAGTTAACTTGATACTCCCACCGTTTGCATTACATTTAATTGTTTGAATTTCGTTCACAAAATTACCAGTGCCAACACTTGACGTATAAATAACTTGTTCTTCATATATTGTGGTAGCGTTAGTATTGACAATTTGAACTTCTTTCGTGACAGGCGATGTAATCGTAACAGACTGCACTTCCGCTATGATATCAGCATTATCCCATTCTATTTTATATTTATCGATCGATTTTCCGCCATCATGAATTGGTGGGTGCCATGTGACATTTAACGAATAACCATCAATGACAACCAAATTTACATCAGTAGGTTGTGTTGGTGGGAGCGAGATTGGTAAAGTTGATCTTGGGGTAGAAACCGGATAAGCGCCTTCCCCGACGCTATTAATTGCACTGACTCGAACATAGTATGGCACTCCTTGGCGCAATTGTTCAATATAATCATCTCTCTGGTGATATACTATGTAGTACCTAAGACTGGATAAGTCAGTCATGCGATCATAGTTTAATGGGTGTGTTCCACCAAGTGTTGAATTAAATGGTGGGGCAACACCTTTGCGCACCTGCGTAACTACGGCCTTTGCATCAGTGCCCGTTAATGCTTTTGAATCAGTGACCATAGAGGCAATATTTCCCATTTCTGTTTGGAATGTTACTGACCACACGTATCCCCTATTTTCGGTTTCGTCGGAGCGTGTAACGTCTACAGTACCAATTGTTGATAGTTGCTCCAATGCTGTTTTCATGGCAGCAGCAGTAGTTGTATATGGTAAATAACCAGTGCGCTGACCAGCATATTCAACAGTAAATTTTCCTCCAATGACAGTTGATGTCCCCGTACGGTTGTAGACTACGCTGCTACCCGTAGCTGTTAGTTTATTAGTGAGATCGCCCGCATTTGTATCATATGTAATTCCATATGCATACCCACTGCCAAAACTAGTACATGCAACAGTAACGGTGCCAACTGTTGATAATGATTCCATGCGTTCTTTTACAGGAGCAGAGCATCCTAATGCACCATCAAAGGGCAACGCAGCCGAAACACCGTCAAATGTTACGGTTACATTCGCCGGTGGGTCCATTACAATGGTGTGTATTTCTTTGAATGTACCTTTGTGTAACTCTACGACAGAACTTGTAGCGCCTATTCCAGTGAGGGCACCATCGTTTGTGGCGATCATACCGATATCTCCTTCCATTTGCAAAAATGAAATTGTCCATGAATATCCGCGGTTTCTATCAGGCCCACTACGTGTCACATCAACATTACCAGTATTAAGTGTACTTTCCAACGCAGTTTCAATTTCACTTGCAGTAGCGTCATACGATATGTTGACAGTATTGCTGTCAAATGTCAAAGCTACGCTTCCATCAATCTGGTTGCCATCTTGCATTTCCGAAACAGTGACATTACTACCTGTACCACTTAAGCTCCCGATATGTTGGACTAGTAACGGTAGTGAACCTGGCTCTGCATCCGACGTGAAAGTTACAGTCCAAGTATATCCTAACTGTGCATCGGGCCCGGACCTAAGCACTTCAACAGTATCGATATTTGGCAGAGCTTGTAGCACAAGTTGCATTTCAGCATCAGTTGCATCATAAGTGATGGGCGAACTTTGCTGTCCTTCAAATGATAACATGAATGAACCTCCGAGCATATTACCATCTGTTATTGTGTTGAAATTAACATCGACCCCGGCACCAGTTAACTGGCTTGTTCCAAGACGTATTTCTGGCAAGTCTCTTTCGTTTTCTAAAAATGTAATGCTGTATACAATAGAATAATCATTGCCACCTGTTCCTGAGTTGTGAGGCGTAATTACCCTAGTAACTGCAACGTCACCAATATTTTGCATATTTTCTAAAATTTCCTCAAGCGATTGTTCCGCAGCGGCACCATTTTCACCGGTATATGCAACCGCAGCATGTGATATTGATGCACTTTCTTGCGCACTTCCGCCTGTACTGGAGTCATCAAAAACGATTGTATACGAGCCACCTATATCCGTGCTTAAAGTCGAAGAAACGGTTATAGTTTGTACTTCATTGACGTCGTTACTTGATGTAGTAATTGTCTGTACTTCATCTATATGTGTTGCAGTTATAGTAATGCTTTGGATTTCATTTGGGCCTGTCGTAACCTGGGTTGAAATAGTTTGTATTTCTCTTATACCAGGTTCCGTGTCCCACTGAATTTCATATGCAGTTACCTCTTGACCACCGTCTGTTAGCGGCGGAGTAATGTCCACCTGAAGCGATGATTGATTAAATGGCACAACCTGAACCAAGGCTGGTGCTGCCGGTACAGTATTTGCATTAGCAAAACTGAAATTGAAAGGCGAAACCAAAGTTATCGCCATAAAAATACACAACATGACTGCCACATCTATCATTTTGCTCTGTTTTATAAACGATATTGCGTCTCTACTCTATTTACCAATGTTTCTGATAAATATTAAAATGACTGAACAATAAATATTACGCT
>Ga0206692_1290401_pt1 | contig 60034 bp, 1 predicted proteins | sample M240m12015metaT_FD_159670 | JGI IMG/M metagenome (GOLD analysis project Ga0206692, IMG submission 159670) | Metatranscriptome of ammonia-oxidizing marine archaeal communities from Monterey Bay, California, United States - M2 40m 12015... | ecosystem: Environmental > Aquatic > Marine > Intertidal... | reverse complement strand
TATTAGAGATTCTTTCTATATTTGAGTAAATCAAATCTAAATTCAAATGAATTAAACTTTATGCTTTCAGACATTAAAATCGGTACTAATCAACGGATGGTCACAGGCCCAATTGCTAACGAGCAATGCGAACCACAAACTAACAGCCCAACTGTCGTAGCTGACCAAGCTCCAGTTGTTGCTGTTTCTGAACATGAAGTTTTCCTGGCCGATGAACTTCTTGTTTTAGAAGACTCTTCAAGAGTCGCCTCTTCTGTCGAAGCACTTGCCTGCGGATTGGCAATGAGCTCCAGAAACTCTAACAACAACTCCAACTCCACTTCAGTTGTAGCTGATCAAGCTCCTGGTGATGATGAGGAGGGTGTTGAAGGTGATGCCGAAGCTGTTGAAGCTGAACAAGCTCCAGCCGAAGCTGATGCCGAACAAGCCGAAGGCGCCGCCGTCGAAGAAGAAGCTCCTGTTGAAGCTGACCAAGCTCCAGAAGCCGAAGCTGATGCCGGTGCTGACGACGTCTCATCCATGTATTCTGAATCAATTGCAACAGTACGTACTGGTACTTCTGATGAAGATGCTATGTCCACTCTTACTGAAGGTTCTGAATGGGGTGATGAATTCGCTCCATGGGAACTTCAGGTCAAGGCTAACGAGTTCACTGTCCGTGATCTTGTAACCATGAAGAAAGAATATCAATTCCGAGTTGTGGCAGTTAATGCCGCCGGTAGATCAAGGCCATCAAAGGCTTCTGATGTCATTCAACCACGTCCAGACCAGAAACGTCCAACACCACCACGTGCTCTTAGAAATATTGGTACTACACCAAATTCTATTGCCCTCCAATGGGAAGAGCCAGAAGATAATGGTGGTGCCGATATTCTCGGTTATGCCGTTCAACTTAGAGCTGGCCGCTCCAAACAATGGAAAGAAATTGCGGTCGACTTGAAAGAACTTTCCTACAATGTAACTGACCTTACTGAAGGTATGGATTACGTTTTCCGTGTCCACTGTTATAATATCGTCGGTGTTTCTGACTGGCACGAAAATCTCGAACCAGTCCGTGCCAAGTGCATGTACGATCCACCAGGTGTTCCACGATCATGTCGTATCATGGATGTCACTGCTGATGCTGTTGAACTCAAATGGAGAGAACCAGTCTTCAATGGTGGTACTGAAATCACTCAATATACTATTGAAAGACAAGATAAGGGTACTCCAAAGTGGATCAAGGTCGCCGAAGCCGCCGGTGACTCACGTCAAGCCATTATCAATGATGTTAATGAAAAGGCTGAATGCCGTTTCCGTATCTACGCTGAGAATGAAGCCGGTCAAGGTGACGTCTCACAACCAACTGAATATGTTATGATTCAAGATCCATTGAGTCCTCCATCCCCACCATTCGATTTACAGTTTGTCGAGATCCGTCAGGGATTTGTCATTTTATCATGGAAAGCCCCAGCTACAGATGGTGGCTCAGATGTTCTCGGATATTATATCGAGAGAAATATGATTTTAGCAGACGGTACCGAGGATTGGGCCCGGTGCGCCGCCACTAAGGGTGATGAAACCGAGGGTAACGTAACTGGTCTCCGTAATGGTAGAGAATACAAGTTTAGAGTAGTTGCTTATAATTGCGCTGGTATGTCCGGTCCTTCCGAACCAACCGGCGAAATTGAAGCTAAAGACCCAGATGCTCAACCATGGCATCAAATTAGTCACGAGGAAATCGTTCTCATTGCCGGTCAAAAATTGAGACTTCGTGTCCCATACGGCGGATCACCTCAACCATCTCTCGAATGGAAAAAGGATGAAAAGGAATTCAAAAAGGAACTTGGAATCCGTGTTCAATCAACCAAAGCTGAATCATCAATCTTTGTACCAGCTGTTACTCGCGAACATCAAGGTCGCTACGTTGCTACAATTGAAAATAAGATTGATACAGTCTACGCTACATGCCGTGTCATCGTTCAAGACAGACCCGGTATTCCACAAAAACTTCAAATCGGTGCTCTTACCAAGAATACTTGTGAGCTTGCATGGTCAGAACCACAAGATGATGGTGGATGTCCAATTGAATACTACTCAATCTTCAAACAAGAAGAAGGTCGAAGAACCTGGGGTCTTGTCAATCCAGAAGTCACCAAATGTGAATGGAAGGTTGAAGATCTTATCCCAGAAACAAACTATCTCTTCAAGATCGTAGCTGTTAACAAAGTCGGTGCTGGTGAACCACTTTTCTCAACTGAACACGTCAAGTCAATTGACCCAGTTGATGTTCCAGGCGTTCCAATCGAACTTTCAGCACGTGATGTCACTTCATCATCATGCTTATTGAAATGGAATAGACCAGAATCTGATGGAGGTGCTCCAATTACTGGTTATCAACTTGAGTTCTCTGAAAAGGACATGGATGTCTGGTCAACCTTGGCCCATAATTTGGAAGCCACAAAGTACCAATGCCGTGAACTCATTGAAGGCAAAGAATACGAATTCAGAATTCTTTCCAAAAATCGTGAACATCATTCCAAATGGGCCTACTGGCCGAATACCATCAGAGCATCCGATCCATTGGCTCTTCCAGTCATTGAAGTTATCAAGTCTGAAGACTCTGAAGTCACTGAAGCCCGTGCTGGCCGTGACTTGAAGGTCGAATGCAATGTTTTTGCTAATCCATTTCCATCAGTCACATGGTTTCACATTGATGAAGAAGGTCAATCTCTTCAAGCTTCAGAACAACGTGCCTTGGATATTTTCTCCGCTATTTTGGGTATTGTTCAACCAGAAGACATCCCACCAGAACTTCTCACTCATATTAATGCTCCAGAGATTACCAACCTTGATGAAGGTTATGAAGGTGACATGGCTGGTGCTGCTAATAGTATTGTCGCTGGTAAAGGCGATGATGATTTGCCACCACAACGCCAAAAAGGTGCTGCTTTCACCAAGTTTTTGGAAGCTCAAGACGCCGCCATCTCTGAATCTCAAATTGTTTTGACTGTTGAAGTCAAGGATGAAGATGCTGTCGTTTTCTGGAAGAAGGACAAGAATGAAGTCAACCTTGATGGTGGTAAATTCGAAGCCACCGGTGAAGGTAACAAACGTTCCTTAATCATCAAGGATCCACGTCTTGCTGATACTGGTCGCTTCTCATGCTGGAAGGGAACCAACTCCTTCACTGAAGCCGTTGTCACCTTCAGAAATGAAGATGGTAAATCTCAAGATGACCTCGACCGTGAAGCCGAAGCCGCACGTAAGGCAGCTGAAGATGCCGCTCGTGCTTTGACTACCGCCGAAGAAAACGAAATCTTTTTGGAACGTCTTTTCCAAGAATCTCATCCAAAACTTTTGGAAGCATCTGACAAAGTCTCTGTTGAATCAGAAGCAAAAGACTCAAAGAATGGACACTTTGAAGTTGTTGTCAAGAACTGTACTCGTAAAAACCGAGGTCGATACCTTATTATTGCCGAAAACAACCAAGGTCGCTCATATGCTATCGTCAATGTGAACGTTTTGGATGTTCCCGGCTGTCCACAAGAACCATGGTCATATACCGAACCATGGAACAATGCTATTTCACTTGAGTGGAACGATCCAGAAGATGATGGTGGTGCCGAAATCAGTGGCTACACTCTTCAACGAAAGGAATTAGAACGTCCACAACTTGGATGGACTGTCATTCAAACAAATATTCCAGCTCAGCAATTCAGAGTAACTAATCTTCGTGAAGATAGAACTTATCAATTCAGAGTTGCAGCTGAAAATAAACTTGGTCATTCACCATGGTTATGGTCAAGAATATACAGACCAGCACTTCCATTTGATCCACCAAGCAAACCAGACATGCCAATTGTTAGCGACGTTACCAAGGTTCAAGCCAAGGTATCTTGGGTAGAACCACACAATGGTGGCTCTCCAATTCAAGGTTATTATCTTGAAAAGAAGTCTGAGCAAGGCGAAAAATTCATCAAGGTCATTAGAAAGCCAATTGATGCTCTTAACTATTTGATCGCCGATAATTTGGTTGAAAACATGAAATATCAATTCCGTGTTATTGCTTTTAATGAAGCTGGTATGTCTCCACCATCTGATCCAACGAAACAAATCTCAATTGAAGATCCAACTTATCCACCAGGCAAGCCAATTGTCCGTGTCTCAGACTCTACAAAGAGCACAATCAAGCTCACTTGGGATGCACCAGAAGATGACGGCGCTGTTGGTAAAGAAAATCTTTCATACATTGTTGAACAGCTTATCGATGAAGAAAACTGGTCTGCACTTACAGCTGAACCAATTCCATCACTCGAATATGAAGCAACTGACTTGAAGGACCAATCTCGTTACTCTTTCAGAGTCAAGACTATCAACAAGGCTGGTGAATCACCATTCCACACTATTAATGATGCCGTCGCCAAAGATAGATTCGAAATTCCACTTGTCAAGTTGGATGAAGAATTCACTCGCGACGTCGTCCGTCATAAGGCCAACGAACGTTTCTGGATCAAAGCCACCGTCACTGGTCGCCCATTCCCAGAAATTGTTTGGAAGCACAATGAAAAGCCAATCGATAATGAAACCAATCCAGAATGTGAATTTTCTGAAGATCAAATCACTGGTCGTATTGAAATGTACATTCGTCGTCCAGAGCGCAAGCACTGGGGTAACTACAAAATCACTGCTAGAAATTGCGTAGGCTCGAAGAATGTCACAACTACTATCAATATCTTGGACATTCCTTCTGCTCCAATGCATGTCAGACCAGCAACTGTCACCAAGGACTTCATCCATGTTGCATGGAACAAGCCACAAGATGATGGTGGCTCCCTCGTTACCGAATACATTGTTGAAAAGCGTGATATGTCTATGTTCGCATGGCTACCATGTGGCAAGACTGAAAAGCTTTCAATGGAAATTAATAATGTTCTTGAGACACAAACTTATATGTTCCGTGTTTCTTCTGTCAACGCTCAGGGTCGCTCCAAGTGGGGAGAATCCCAGACAGTTGTTTGCCAAGATCCACTTCATCCACCAGGCAGACCAGAACACGTTAAGGTTTTGGCAAAGCTTGATACTGCTTTGACTCTTCAATGGGTTCCACCACGAAATAATGGTGGCTCCAAGATCAAGGGATATGTTGTTGATAAGAAACATTTCAAAAAGATCGAAAAGAAGAAGAAGGAAAAGAAACTCGATGAAGACGGTAATGAAATCGAGGAAGATGAAGATGAGACTGAAGAACCAGTCGAAGAAGTTAAGGAAGAAAAGGGTCCAGATCTTGAAAAGATGACTCCAGCTGAACGAAAAGCATGGGAGAAGGAGCAAAAGAGAATTGCCAAAGAACAAGCCGAAAAAGAAGCTGCCGAAGAAGAAAAGCTTTGGACTGCTTGTAATACTCTTCTTATTCCACCACTTAAGATCCCTACCGATCCAATGGACTTCAAAATTGAAGGACTTGTCTTCAATGAACGATACCAATTCAGAATTAAGGCTGTTAATGATGTCGGTGAATCTGAACCAGCCTTTACTCAACCCTTCATCTCAAAAGAAGACGATTGCGAACCATCCATCACCATCGATGTTGGTGTTCGTAATGTCATCACTGCCTTCCGTGGTGATATGATCTCTGTACCTGCCTATGTTCATGCTGTACCAGAAGCCCATGTCACATGGACTTTCGATGAATGTGAAGGTGGTTCTCACCTTATTCCAGAAACACCAAAGGAGTTGCCTGAAGGTGAGGAAATGCCACATCACGAACTTCATGTCATGGGACAAAATTACAATTTGTTAATCCGAAAGTGTGAACGTTCCGATGTTGGTTTTTACATTTGTCATGCAACCAATATTCATGGTTCTAAGTACGCTCGCGTCCAGCTTGATGTCAATGCCGTGGCATCTCCACCATTGAACTTCGTTCCAAGTGAAATCACTTCTGACAGTTGCTTTCTTTCATGGAGACCACCAGAAGATGATGGTTCCGATGATGGTGGTGATTCTATCATGAACTATGTTGTTGAAAAGCTTGAGGGCCGTAAGCGCGAATGGGTTTCATGCTCTCAAACTGTTGTTGAAACAAAATATCGTGTCTGTAAGCTCGAAGAAGGTACTGAATACACCTTCCGTGTTGCTGCTGAAAACAGATTCGGTATCGGCGAATGGGCTTATACTGAACCAATGATTGCCAAGAACCCATATAATGTTCCTGGCGTCTGTCAAGCACCAAAAATTGATGAAGCCAGAAAAGATTACATTATTGTCAACTGGCAACCACCAAAGGAAAATGGTGGTGCATCAATCGAAGGATACTGGCTTGAAGTTCAAGATACAGACAATATTAGATGGAGAAAGGTCCAACGTGCCCCAATCACTAAACCACCTATGGCCAGATGTGATTTCAGACTCACTGATGTTATGGAAGGATTCGATTACAGATTCCGTGTTGGTGCTGTTAACGCAGCTGGTACTGGTCCAATGTCTGAACCATCTGAATACGCAGCTGCTTCAGATCCAATCTTTCCACCAACTGCACCAGGCAAACCAGATACTGATGATACTACTGATTCATCTATTTCTCTTTCCTGGGCTCAACCACAAAACATTGGTGGTACACCATTGTTCGGTTACATTCTTGAAATGATGGATGAAATCACTTGTGCATGGCAAGTTGTTTCATACCAATCAGAAGACGACAGACAAGCAAAGAAGGATGCCGCTGAAGCTGCCAAAAAGGAAGCCGAAGAAAATGCCTCCAAAATTGCTGCTGAAAAAGCTGCCAGTGAAGAAGCTGACTTTGCTATTGAATGGGCCAAACAAAATGACATTGCTGGTGAACTTTCTGCTGCCCAGAAAGATGACTGCGCCGACGCCTTCAAGAAGAAGAAGGCCAAGGAAGCCCTTGGTATGGGAGATGACAAGAAGGCTGATACTTCTCTTAGAAAGAAGGCTGCTGTCAAAAATTACGATGAAGACGACTTCATCAAACATTGCATGTTCACCATGGAAAGCCTCAAAAAAGGATTCAGATATCAATTCCGCGTCAAAGCTGTGAACAAAGCTGGTGAATCACCATTCTCTTTCCAAACTCCACCAATTGAATGCCGTGAATTGATTGAAGCTCCATTGATCACACTGGATGCTGGTCTCAAGGATCAACTTGAAATTCACTCTGGTTCTACTTTGAGAGTCAAGGCTAATATCGAAGCCCGTCCAACTGCATCACACAAGTGGGTATTTGAAGACGGTCGTGACTTGGCTAAAGAAGCTCAAGTCGAATCCACAGATGGAACTTCCGTATTGGTTATTCCAAACGCCAACCGTAGCCATTCTGGTAAATATACTTTAATTGCAAAGAATGCTGGTGGTGTCAGACAATCTGCTTGCAGAGTTCTTGTTCTTGATACTCCCTCATTCCCTATTAAATTCGAAATTGTTGGTGTCAATAAGAAGTCAGTCAAACTTCAATGGCAAGCACCAGCTCTTGACGGTGGATCACGTGTCGATCATTACGTCATTGACAAGAGACGTGAAGATATGAGAGCATGGACTAGATGCGAATCAGCTGTTGGTGGTCTTCAATATCAAGTTCACGACTTGATTGAAAATGAACAATACTATTTCCGTGTCTCAGCTGTTAATTCAGTCGGTCAAGGTCAATTTGCTTTCACCACTGATCCAGTTATCGTCCGTGACCCTGTCGGTATTTCCGATCCACCATATCAGCTTAAGATCAATAAGATTACAGCTAGAACTGTTTCTTTGGCATGGAAGGCCCCAGAATTCAGTGGTAACTTGCCAATCACTACTTATCAAATCGAAATCTTGAAGAACACAATCTCACCAGAAGAGTTCTTCTCTGAAGAAATCAAGTCTGACTTGACCAAAAAGTTGAAGGAAGCAAAGGCACCAAAGCCACAAGATGACGAATCTCCAAAGGTCGCACCAGAAGCACCAATGCCATTAAAGGTTATGGACTCTGGTTTGGACAATTTGACTTTGTGCTGGATGCAACCACGAAAAAATGGTCCAATTACTGATTACATTGTCATGGGTATGAAGGAAGGTACTACCGAATGGGAAGAATTCGATTGTACTGGCGAAACCAGATACAAAATCACTGGTATTGCCCAAGGCACATGGACATTCGGTGTCGTCGCCATCAATGCTGCTGGAAAGTCTGACCCAGCTACATTGGCGGGTGTCTCTTTCGATGGTGAAGTCTCACCAATGATTGCTAATGATGATAGAATCACTTATGAAGACTATTTGGCCACTAAACCAAAGACTGGTGACGGTTCTGAGACCCCACCAGTTCGTGTTGGAAAGCAACGTAGGCTTTCTAAGCGTGATCTTGAAGTCTGGGAAGCTTGTAACAAGGTTGTTGTTACCGACACCCAATATACTGTCAAGGGTCTTCAAGGTGGATCAAAGCCATCATTCAGAGTTATTGCCATCAACGACTACGGTGAATCACGTTCATCTAATGTTGTTGGCCCAATTACATGTAAGGACGACATTATTTTCCCTGGTATCGAAGTTCTTGGCTTCAAGGAAATTGAAGAAGGAAATAAACTCGATATCTTTGCCAAGGTTTCTGGAAATCCATTGCCAGAAATTGAATGGCTCAAGGATGACAAAGTTATTGAAACAGGTGATAAGTACAAGATTCACACTGAAATTGGTTCAACTAACTTGGTTATTGATGAAACTTGCCGAGAAGACAGCGGTTACTACTCTATCCGTGCCACAAACGCTGCTGGCAACGGTTTGAAGCAGATCAAGGTTGTTATTCTCTCCAAGCCAGGTACTCCACTTGGTCCAATCAACTTTACTTCTGTCTCTGCTCAATCGCAATCTATCAACTGGTTGCCACCACTTGATGATGGTGGTTGTCACATTTCTCACTACATTGTCCAACGTTGCGTCACTGACCGTCAATATTGGGCTCCAGTCGGTGAAGATATTAAATCATGTGAAGCCACATCAACTGACTTGCACAAGGGTAAATATTACATTTACAGAATTGCTGCTGTCAATCAATATGGTCAAGGTCCATTCTTGAAGTCTGAACCATGCCAAGCCAAAAACTCTTGCGAAGTTGCTGAACGTATGGAAGCACCACTCATTGAAGGTGTTCAACGTGACAGTATGACCGTCACATGGGACCCACCATCCAACGATGGTGGTTCCGAAATTATCGGATACATTCTTGAAAGAAGAACTAGAATCCAACGCAAGTGGACTCGTGCTGTCCATGAATTGATTCCAAACACTCAATACAGAATCAGAGGCTTGAATGAAGGTACTGAATACCTCTTCAGAGTTTCTGCCGTCAATGCTGCTGGTACTTCAGAAGCTTCATTGCCATCCGACGGTGCCATTGCAAGACCACCAATTAATGTTCCAACTGAACCAAGAAATGTTTCTGTCAAGGACTCAACTGAAACATCAGTTACCTTGAAGTGGAACTCACCTGAGAATGACGGTGGTGCTAAGGTCAGAGGCTATTTCATTGAAAAGCACTACCAAGGGCAAAGAACTATTCCCGAAGATCCAGAAAAGGAACCAGAAGAACTCTGGGAACGCGTCTTCGGAACTGAAGTCAGATCCCACGAAGCAAGCGTTCAAAATTTGGAAAAGGGCAAGAATGTCAAATTCCGAGTTCGTGCTGTGAACGAAGCTGGTGAAGGTCAAGCCGGTATTCAAGGTGACTACGCCGTTGTTGAAGAACAAACTGAAGATCCAGAAATCAGATTAGATTCATTGTTAAAGGATGGTCTTACCATCAAGACTGGCAAACAATTGCGATTGGTTGCTTATGTTTCTGGTCGCCCAGAACCACAATGCTCATGGCAATTCAATGGTGGTGGTATTCCAGAATTGTCTCGTCAAGACGAGTCTATGATTTCCAGAACTCTCACTATCAGATCTGCTGAACGTGAACACACTGGTACTTACACTTTAACATGTACTTCCGGTGATAAGACCATTACTCGTGACATCATGGTTAATGTTCTTTCAATTCCATCAGCACCAGAAGGTCCATTAGCTGCTACTAACATCATCAAGGACTCAGTCACACTCGAATGGGACAAACCAGCCGATTGTGGTGGTACTGAAGTCACAAACTACATCGTTGAGAAGCGTGAAGCTTCAAGACGATCATGGACCAAGATCTCCATGTCTGTTACCAGAACCAAGTTGGTCGTTCAAGGTCTCCTTCCAGATGAACAATATATGTTCCGCGTTGCTGCAGAGAATGTTATGGGTGTCGGTCCATTCTTGGATACAAAGATGCCAATTGTTTCACGTGATCCAGTCGGTACACCAACTCGACCAGAAGAAGTCAAATATGAAGATGTCATGAAGTCACATGTTACTCTCTCATGGAAGGCTCCAGCATTTGACGGCGGTGCACCAATCAGTCACTACATTGTTGAAAAGAGACGTGTTGGTCAAGAAAGATACATCGAAGCTTCTGATAAGGCTTTCTTGGAATGCCATGCTACTCTCACCGGCTTCTCTGAAGGCGATAACTTCGAATTCAGAGTGATTCCATTCAATGAAATGGGTGCTGGTAAACCATCATTCCCAACTAAACCAGTTATCTGCCGTGACACCATCTTGGCTCCAAAGCTCGAGATGAACTGCCGCGAAAGAGTAATCTGCCGAGTTGGTAACTCACTTCAAATTGTAACTGATATTCAAGGTAAACCACAACCAAAGGTTGTTTGGGACCATGATAATCACGAACTTAAATCTGACGAACGTATTCGTGTCAAGAATACTTCTGGTCACTCAGCTCTTTCAATCAATGATGCTATCAGATCTGACTCTGGTATCTATCATATCAAGGTTGAAAATGCTGCTGGTTGTAGAACTGGTAAGGTCGAAGTTGTCATTGCTGACAAGCCAGCACCAGTACACAACTTGGACGTCCTCGAAGTCACTCGTGAAAATGTCATCCTAAAGTGGGATGAACCAGAAGACGACGGTGGTGAAGCTGTCTCCAACTATGTTGTTGAAAAGAAGGACATGCAACGTATGATGTGGCTTACCGTCAACAATGCTTGCCTCAAAAACGAGATCAGAATCTCAAAATTGAGAGAAAATGGCGAATTCCAATTCCGTGTCATGGCTGAGAATTCATATGGTCTTTCCGATCCAGTCGATACCCCAACCGTCTTGATCCGTGATAGATACAAGGTCCCAGACGCACCAGATGGTGTTCGTGCCAGGGAAGTCTTCAAGGATAACGTCATTCTCGAATGGAACAAACCATACGATGGTGGCAAGCGTATCTTGAACTACCGTGTTGAAAAGCGTGAAACCCAAACTGAAAGATGGGTTAGAGTTACCAAAGAACTCATTACTGAACCAAAATATCAAGTTAAAGAACTTTTGGAAGGTAACGAATATGAATTCCGTGTTATGGCCGAGAATTCAATTGGTTATTCCGTCCCATCTGTTCCATCAAAGCCAGTCATTTGCCACGATCCAGTCAATCCACCATCAATGCCAATTAATATTGGTGTTACTGATATTAAGGGAAAAACTGTCACTGTTCAATGGTCTCCACCAAGACATAATGGTGGTGCATCCATTGACGGCTACATTGTTGAAACCAACAAGGTCGGAACTGATATGTGGAAGACATGGTGTACTCCAGAGACACAAAAAACTTGCACATTCACTATTCCAGATTTGACCGAATCTTTCGAATACTATGTCCGTGTCAAGGCCGTCAATATGGCTGGCACCTCTGAACCAGGTGTTATGAGAGACACAGTTGTTGTTGTTGAAAAGCTCGCTGCACCAGAAATTGAATGTGACGGCAATATGCTCCATGATCGAGTTGTCAAGGCTGGTACTGAACTCGCCTTGTCCGCAATCATCAAGGGAACTCCAGCTCCAACTGTTAGATGGATCAAGAACGATCCAATCAACGGTGACAAGGATGTTGAAAACAAGTTCTGTCATAAGTCCGATAATCACGTTAAAATGATTATGATGGAAGCTTCTAGAACAATGACTGGACGATACACTCTTCTTGCTGAAAATTCCATCGGCAAGAAGCAAGTATCTTGCCATGTTGCTGTTTTGGATATTCCATCCGTACCACGTGACTTAAAGATTAATGAAGTTCATGCTGAAACACTCCGTATGTCTTGGAAACAACCATCAGATAATGGTGGTACCGTTATTGCTCATTATAGAGTCGAACGTATTGCCAAGGGTGATGGCAATCAACATTGGAAACCAATTGCCCTTGCTCATAAGAAGACCAATATTGAAGTCAAGTACCTTATTGAAGGAGAAACTTACAAATTCCGTGTCTTCGCAGAAAATTGCTTCGGTATGGGTCCATTTTCTGAAACTGAAGAAGTCGTTGCTCGCAACCCAATTCATGCTCCATCTATTCCACAAAACTTGGAAGTTACAGACATCAACCGTGACTCAATTTCACTCGCATGGCAAAAGCCAGGCCGTGACGGTGGTTCTCCAGTCACTGCATACAGAGTCGAATATTGCACTGAAGAAGAAATTGAAGATGATTACGGTGATAAGCAAGTCAAGCAGTCTGCTTGGGAAACATTCGCTACTGTTGCCACTTTCAAGTGCACTGTCACTGGTTTGAAGGAAGGTGTCCCACACAAGTTCCGTGTCCGTGCCGCTAATGAGGCCGGTGAAGGTAGACCAGATACTACTATTCCAATCACTCCAGCACAAAAGCTCGTCCCACCAAATATTGAAATCAATGTCAAGATTCTCGAAGGTTTGACCGTTCGTGCTGGATCAACTATCACCATCCCAGCTATGGTTCGTGGTGTTCCAACACCAGAAATGATCTGGGCCAATGCTGCTGGTGATGCTCTCGTCGGCGGAGAAGAAGGAAACCCAAGAATTGAAATCCAAGAAGATGCCTCTTCTTCAATCTTATTGATTAAGAAGGCCACCAGAGCCGATTCTGGTGAATATTCACTCTCAGCTAAAAATGATGCCGGTGCCAAGTCTGTCGTCATTCACTGCTCAGTTCTCGATAGACCTGGTCCACCAATCGGTCCAATTGAATTCGAAGAACTCACCCCTGAACACGCTGTTATCACCTGGACTCCACCAAAGGACGATGGCGGCAATGCTATCACCAATTATATTGTTGAAAAGTCTGTTCAAAAACCGGTCAAAGAAGGTCAAGAACCAGAAAAGCCATCATGGCAAATGGTTTCATCAAAGGGTAACCGTAACAAGATCAAGGTTCCAAGATTGATCAGTGGAAAGACTTATCTTTTCCGTGTTCGTGCAGAAAACAAATATGGTGTTTCTGAAGCTTTGATTTCTGAACCAACAATTGCAAAACACTCATTTGATGTTCCAACCAAGCAGATGCCACCAGTCATTGTCGATATCATCGAATCTGCTTGCACTGTTACCTGGAAGACTCCAGAATCTGATGGTGGTTCAACCATTATTGGTTACACAATCGAACGAATGGACGTCGAATCTGGAAAATGGTCAAAATGTAATCATGAACCAATTCTTGGTAACTCAATGAGAGTCAAGGGTCTTTTCGATGGACGTCAATATCAATTCAGAACTTATTCTGAAAATGCTGCTGGCAAGTCAAAGACATCTGATCCATGTGCCGCATTTGTTGCAACCAAACCACTCTCACCACCAGGTGAACCAATCAATGTCAAATGCACTGATTTTGATAGATCTTCTATCACTTTGGGTTGGACAAAGCCATTCAAGGATGGAGGCAAGCCAATTGTCGGTTACTTTGTTGAACTTCTTGTCTTTGGTGCTCCAGAAGAAGAATGGAAGCGGGTTAATGCTGACAAGCCATGTGTCACAACATACATCAAGATTCCAGGTCTGAAAGAAAGACAAAAATACAAGCTTAGAGTCATTGCATTGACTGAATTCGCTGAATCAGCACCAGCTGATCTTGCAGATACAATTCAATGCAAAGATGTTGTCATCGATCCAGAAGTTGAAGTTGATTCTCTCAACAGCAAATCTCAATCATACCGTACCGGTAACATTGTCAAGATTGGTGCCATCATTCGTGGTCGACCAGCTCCAGAAGTAACTTGGACATACAAAGGACACCCAATTGAATCCGAAAGATTTTCATTCAAAGAAACTCCACTTGGAACTGAGATGAAGATCAAGGATTCGAGACGTGTCGACTCTGGTGATTACGTCATCACTGCAACCAACTCTGCTGGTACTGCTACTGGCAAGATTAATATCAATATTCTTGACAAACCAGCTCAGTGTAAATCCATTAGAACTTCATATCCATCAAAGGGTGGCTGTGTCGTTTCATGGGAAGAGCCAGAAGACAAGGGTGGTACTGAAATCATCAATTACGTTCTTGAAATGAGAGAACCACAAATGCCAGGTTTCGCTGGACTTGGATGGGCTCTCGTATCTTCAGAAGGAACAAAGAGAATGATCAAGGCTCACGGTTCTGAAGGTCATGAATACTTCTTCAGAGTTACTGCTGAAAACAAGTGTGGTGTTGGTCCATCTCTTGAAACCAAAAAGGCAACTCTTATGGCTGATCCATTTATCAAGCCAATGCCGGTCAGAGATGTGAAGGTTCACTCACGTGGATCGGACTACATCGAATTCGTTTATGACAAACCAGAATGGGATGGTGGTGATGCCATCTCCCACTACAAGGTTATGGGTAAAAAGTCTTCTTCTGACGAATGGGAAGAATTGGCTACTCGCGAAGCCTTCAAGACCAAGCGTGTAAAGGTCGAAGCCGGTGTTGCCGAAGGTGATACCTGGACATTTGCTATGGTTTGTACTAATAAGGCTGGTAACTCAGATTATTCTGATAACATTGGCCCAATCGAAATGAAAGATGATGCTGCCCCACCAACAGCTGAATTGACAACTAAGCTCGAAAAGGGCTGTTTGACTATTAAAGCTGGCATGACCGTTAAGCTTAACGCTGCTATCAGCGGTATTCCATATCCAGAAGTCACTATCATGAAGGACGGTCAAGATATGTTCAAGGTACCAAAATGTACAATCAACAATCGAGAAGGTGAATCTGAACTTTTGATTAATGGATGTGCCCGTGAACACTCCGGAAAGTACAAGATCATCGCGAAGAACGCTTATGGTGAAGCCGAAACTGAATGCGACGTTGTCGTTATCGACAAACCATCACCATGCACTGGTCCAATCAGATTCATCACAATCTTGAAGGATAGAATCACTCTTTGTTGGGAACTTCCAAAAGATAATGGTGGTACTGAAATAACCAACTACTGCATTGAAAAGGCAGCCACTAACAGAATGGTTTGGGGTGTTGTTACTGAATCTATTCGTGTACCAATTGTTACCGCTCCACACTTGGTTGAAGGTAATGAATACATCTTCCGTGTCAGAGCCCAAAACAAGATGGGTATCTCTCACTACATTGAATCATCTCCCGTTACTGCAAAGAATCCATACTCCGTTCCATCAGCTCCACCACAGCCAGAGATTACCAAGTTCACCAAGGACTTTGTCCAACTCTCGTGGGCTGAACCAGAAAACGATGGTGGCAAATCAATCGTTGGTTACTTCGTCGAAAAGCGCGAAAAGAAGGGTGTCAGATGGGTTCCATGTAATATGCACTCTGTACCAGACAGACGCTACAAATGCATTGGCTTGAACTCCGAAATTGAATATCAATTCAGAATCAAAGCCGAAAATGAAGTCGGTGTTTCTGAGCCATCAATGGTCTCTAAGCCAATCAAACCACATGATCCTATCGTTCCTCCACAGGCACCACTCGGTTTCAAGACTGTTGATCAATCTGCTGAAACTGTTTCACTTTCATGGGCTGCTCCAGCCTACGATGGTGGATCTCCATTAATTGGATTTATTCTCGAATATTGCAAGGAGAATGACAAAGCCTTTAACATCTGGCAACGCATTGATGTCAAGCCATCAATTCGCGTCTCCGGATTCAAAGTCATGAACTTGAAAGCAGATGAGAAGTACTGGTTCCGAGTCTGTGCTCTGAACAATGCTGGTTCCGGTGAATATGCTGAATTGGAAGAATTATATACTCCAGAAGATGTCACCATTGAACCATCCATTGAGCTTGAAGATCAATTCAGACAACGTCTTTTCATCAGAGCTGGACAACAGCTTCTCTTGAAGGCTAAATATAATGGTAGACCACATCCACAAGCAAAATGGAGTAAGGCTGGCGAGTTCGTTTCCCGTAAGGCTGATGTTACTATTAACGCTGACACCACTACCCTTATCATCCCTGCTACTGACAGAACCGACTCTGGCAGATATACTTTAACTGTTGATAATCAAACCGGCACTGCTACTGCCAATATCAACGTCACTGTTCAAGATACACCTGGCGTCATCCAAGACTTGATCATCAAGGACGTCACTCAAACCAGCGCAACGCTTTCATTCCAATACCCAGATAATGATGGTGGTGCTGAAATCACTCATTTCCGCATTGATAAACGCGAATCTGATCAAAAGACCTGGTCAAAGGTCGATCACGACTGCACTAGAACAACCATCAAGGTTGAAAAGCTCTTCGAAGGCAAAGAATACTATTTCCGTATAATTGCCGTCAACAAGTGGGGCGAAGGTGTTAACCATGAGACTATCAAGGCTACCAGAGCCAGAAAATCTATTACTGAACCTGGACCAGTTGGTCGTCTCCAGACTTCTGATATGGGCAAAGACAGAGTCACTATCACTTGGGAACCACCAGCAGATACTGGTGATGCCAAGATTGTTGGTTACACTGTTGAGGTCAGAAAGCAAGATGAAGATAATTTCAGAAACTATCGTGATGTCATTGACTGCGAATGTACTGTTAATGGTCTCGAAGAAAACACAAGATACATGTTTGGCATTAAAGCCAAGAACGAAAAACTCGTCGGTTCAAGACGTGATACCGAATGGATCACCATCAAGGAACCAGCTGAAAAGCCAATCATTGATATGTTGAAGGAAATCATGGTCCGTGGCGGAGAACCAATTCAAATTGACGCTATGGTTCATGGTGACCCAAGACCAACTGTTCACTGGCAAAATGCTGATACTAACGAAGAAATTGCTGAAGATGATCGCGTTGCCACCCAAAGAACTAACAAGAAGTCAACCTTGTTGATCATGAAGTCAACTCGTGCTGATTCTAAGACATACATGCTTCAATGTAAAAACAAGCATGGTGTCACCGCTGTCAGATGCGACGTCACAGTCCTTGACATCCCAACAGTCCCAACTGGACCAATCGTCTTCACTGATGTCTCAAATGACTCTTTGACTTTGAATTGGGAACCATCATCGGATGATGGCGGTTGTGGTCTTAACGGATACATTGTCGACTGCATGGAAGTTCAAGTCACTGGATGGAAGACACTTTCATCCACCGTCTCGAGATGCCACTACAGAGTCGACAAGCTCAACCCAGGCTCCGAATACATGTTCAGAGTCCGTGCTGAAAATAAGGTTGGCCAATCAGATGCTTTGATGTCTGAAAATATTGTCGCCAAATACCAATTTACTCCACCCGAACAACCACGTGATGTCAAGATTGTTCGTATAACTCGATCTTCTTGTCTTTTGGCTTGGGAAACACCAGCTAATGATGGTGGCTCTCCAGTCAAGGGTTACAATTTGGAACGCAAGGAAGTTAACTCTCTCTTGTGGTACAAAGTAAATAAGGGTCTTATCAAGAGACGTGAGTTTAATGATATTTCATTGATTGAATCACTTGAATATCAATTCCGTGTTGTTGCTATTAACCAAGCCGGTCAAGGTGCTCCATCAGCATCAACCAAACCAGTTACCATTCGTGAACCATGTGATCCACCAATGGGATTGGAAGTTTTGGACGTATCCAACACTACTGTTGAACTTGTCTGGAATGAGCCAAGAAAAGACGGTGGTACTAGACTCGTCTCTTACACTGTTGAAGTCCGCAAATGTCCAGATGGTCTCTGGTGGGAGAAAGCAAACACACGCCACCCAACAACCACATGTACCATTAAGGAACTTGAAGAAGGCGAAAACTACGAGTTCCGTGTTACAGCTAAAACTATTTGCACTGCTTCCGCTCCATCTGAAGTCCTTGGACCAATCTTGGTTCGTCAAGAAATTGCTGAACCAGATGTTCAAGTAGCTGGTATGGATGGTAAAGGCACCGTTGAAGTTAGAGCTGGTTCTGATTTGGTTTTGGATTGTACCATCAAGGGTAAGCCAAAGCCAGAAGTCGCTTGGATGAAGGGTGAAGAGCCATTCCGCGCCTTCGGTGAATCACAAACCATCAACACATATGCTAACAGATCAATTGTTACTATCAAAAATGCTAACAGAAACAACGCTGGTGATTACGTCATCAGTGCCAAGAACACTTCAGGCGAAAAAATTCAGAAGATCAAGGTTGTTGTTATGGACAAACCAGGTCCACCAGAAAACATCAAGATCTCAAAGGTCTTCGCCAACAAACTCAACCTCGCCTGGGAAGCCCCAGTTCTTGATGGTGGTGCCTCAATCGGTAACTATGTTCTTGAAAAAAGAGAAACTTCAAGACCAACTTGGGTTGTTGTATCTTCATCTGTTATGGGAACTGACTTCACTGTTCCAAAACTTATTGCCAATCACGAATACGTCTTCCGCGTTTCTGCTGAAAACAAATTCGGTATTGGTGCAGCAAAAACATCTGAAGCAGTCGTTGCCAAGAATCCATTCACTGCACCAAAGGCATGCCCACCACCAATGATTCAAAATGCCACTTCAACCTCTATCACCGTCTCATGGAAGGTTCCACAAGACGATGGTGGAAAGGCTATCACTGGCTATTATTTGGAAAAGAGAGAAACAAAGAATGTTCAATGGTCCAAGGTTAACCGAAGAGCTATCCTTGACAGAACCCACAAGGTCGGTGGTCTCTCAGAAAAGACCGAATACGAATTCAGAGTATTGGCTGAAAATCAAGCTGGTGTTGGTGACCCATCACCACCATCAAGATCTGTTGTAGCAGTTGATCCAACTTATCCACCAGCACAACCAGCCTTCCCCAAGGTTGATGACATGACCAAGTCATCTGTCATGCTCAAGTGGGGCAAGCCAGCATATGATGGTGGCATGGAAATCACTCAATATTGCATTTACATTGCCAAGCCAGAAGATCCAGAGGTCTTCACTAGATGTGGTGTCTCCAGAGCTACTGCTTACAATGTTACTGCACTTATGTCTGGTCGTGAATACAGATTCAGAATCACTGCTCAAAATCAAAACGGAGAATCAGAACCAGCTGATATTGAGGAACCAGTCATTCCAGAAGATATTATCGAACACCCAGAAATTGAATTGGATGCATCATGCCAGAGAACTCTTATGGTTCGAGCCGGTGCACCAATCAGAATGTACGCCAAGATTTCTGCTCGTCCATCACCAACTGTTGCATGGAAAAAGTTGGATGGCGAAATTGCTCTCAACAGAGCTGAAATTAAACAATCTGACTGGGACAGTTCCTTGATCATCAGCGAATGTACCAGAGACGATACTGGCAAATACGTTATGGCTCTTGAGAACTCTGCCGGTTCTAAACAAGCAACCATTACCGTTCGTGTCCTTGATTCACCTGGTCCACCAACCGAATTCGCCGTCAAGGATGTCAAGGAATCAACTGTTCAACTTACATGGTCCATTCCAGCAATTGATGGTGGTGCAGCCGTTAACAACTACGTTGTTGAACGCCGCTTGTCAGGCAGAAAAGCCTGGTCAACCATTTCAACTGATTGTCCAAAATGTTCAATCAATGCTACTGGTTTGGAAACTGGTAAAATGTATCACTTCCGTGTTCGTGGTGAAAACGAATATGGTGTTGGTGCTCCAACTGATATTGGTCCAGTCAAGGTCTGCATGGCACCAGGACCAGTTAACAAGTTTGAAGTCGCCGATTTCTCTAAGACCCACGCCAACTTAGTCTGGGCCAAGCCACTTGTCGATGGTGGTTCACGAATCACCAACTATATTGTTGATTGGTGCTTGAAGGAAGACTTCGATGCTAAGAAGGAGAAATGGGTTGAACTTTCAACTCAAAAGAACTGCACATACAAAGTTATGGGCATGGAAGAAGGTGTTGAATACATTGTCCGTGTTACCGCAACTAACGATTCCGGTTTGGGTGAACCAAGAGAAAAGGTTATTGCCGGCCGTGATCCAACTGAAATGCCAACATTGAACACTTCTGATTATCCAGATTTGAACGTTTACTTGCGCGAAGGTACTTCTAAGAAGATCAAAATTCCATTCCAAGGTAAACCAAAACCACAAATCAGATGGAAGAAGCGTGAAGACGAAGTTGATGTTACTATCAAAGAAGACTCTAGAGTTGAAGTTGATAACACAACTTTCACTTCAATGTACATTAACAAGAATGTTGCAAAGGAAGATGCTGGTCTCTACACAGTTGTTGCCTCCAATGCTGCTGGTGAGAAATCAGTCAAGCTTAACGTTATTGTTATGGGCAGACCTGGTTCAGTTGAAAAACTTGAATTATGCGAGATTACAGCTGACTATGCCACACTTCATTGGCTCCCACCAAAAGATACTGGTGGCTCAGATATTTCTGGCTACACTGTCGAAAAGAGAGAAAATGATACCTGCAACTGGGCTATGGTTTCAAACTCTATTTCAAGAACAAATTGCCGTATTCCATCTCTTATCACTGGTTTGGAATATACTTTCAGAGTTATGGCTGAGAACAGAGTTGGTCTTTCACCACCAGTTTCTACTCAACCAGCTTTGGCCAAATACCCATACAACGTCCCATCACCACCAGAAAATGTCAAGATTATTGAAGTCCATAAGGAATCAATGACTGTCGAATACGAACCACCACGAAAGACTGGTGGCGCTCGTGTTACCTCTTACATTGTTGAATACAGAGAACGAAACTCTCAATACTGGAAGACTGGTGGCGATGCTAGATCAAGTGAATGCCGCGTCGGTGGTTTGATCGAAGGTCTTGAATATCAATTCCGTGCTCGTGCCTGCAACATTGCAGGTCAATCTGAGCCATCTGAACCAACATGGACAGCAATTGCTCTTGATCCATGTGATCCACCAACTGACTTGAAGGTTGAAGACATCTCAACTGGTGAAGTCACTGTATCATATGGTCAACCAAAATATACTGGTGGTCATAGACTTTCTGGATACGATATCGAATACAGAAAGCACCCAGGCAAGATCTGGCAGAAGGCTAACTACACTTCTGTTCAAGAACTTATGTACACTATCACTGAACTCATTGATGGTTGCACTTATGACTTCAGAGTTATTGCCAAGAACTCAGCTGGTGGTATCTCCAAGCCATCTGAATCTGTTACTGATATTGAAGTCAAGGAATTGTACATTCCAGCTGAAGTTGACTTCGATCAAACCTTGAAGGATGGAATTACCATCAGACACGGCCAAGATCTTCTTCTAACCGCAAAGATGTCTGGTAAACCAACACCAAAGGTCACCTGGATGCATGGTAATCATGACATCAAGGTCAATGACTTTATCAAGGTTAACAACACTCACACAACTTCTGAACTCTTGATCAAGGATGCCAAACTCAAGCATGCTGGTGAATACACTGTTTCTGTGTCTAACCACTATGGAACCAAACAGATCACATGCAAGGTAAACGTTCTTGATAAGCCAGGAGCAGTTGATGCTGTCGAGATCTATGGTATCACTGAAGAACGTGTTCGTCTTCAATGGCAACCACCAAAGGAAACTGGTGGCAGCGAAATCCAGAGATATGTCGTTGAGAAAAGAGAAACCTCTAGACTTATCTGGACCACAGTCGATGATGACTGCAGACAAACCAGCTGCACCATCAAGAGATTGATCAAGGACAATCAATATCTCTTCCGTGTTCTCCCAGCTAACAAATATGGTGTCGGTGACCCACGTGAAACTGAAGCTGTAATTATCCGTAATCAATTTACTGTTCCACGTGCTCCAGGCAAGCCAAAGAGTGCTGGTACAACCGCCGATTCTATCACTGTCATCTGGGACAGACCAGCCCATGATGGCGACTCAACAATCACTGGGTATCAAGTCGAAAGACGCAACAAGAAAAACATCAACTGGGTCCGTGCTTGCAAGGCTCCAGTTAATGAATGTAGACTCCGTGTTCCAGGCCTTCAACAAGGCAACGAATACGAATTCCGTGTTGCTGCTATCAATAAGGCTGGAATCGGTGAAATGTCTGATGCTTCTGAATACTTCATTGCATCTGATCCACTTTACCCACCATCTAAGCCAGGTGTTCCAAAGGTTGTCAACACAACTGAAAACTCTGTCTCACTCCGATGGGCCAAGCCAATCCATGATGGTGGCGCACCAATCAAGAACTACACTCTTGAAATGGCTCAACAAACTACTGCACAAGAAGTCGAATGGAAGTCAGTAACCGCTCTTCCAATCGCCGATACTGAATTCACAATAACCGGTTTGAAGGAAGCCAACCAGGAAGTCAACTTCCGTGTTATTGCCTCCAACGACGTCGGTGCTTCTGATGCCTCCGTTGATTGCGGCTGGGTTCTCCCAGAAGATATTGTTGAAGAACCAGGCTTTGAACTTGATACTGAATGCCAACGCGTTATGATGATCCGTGCCGGACAAACTATTCGCATGGGCTTGAAGTTGAAGGGTAAACCATTGCCAACTATCAAGTGGACTAAGTCCGAAGGCGAGATCAACGAACTCGCTTTGACTGAAACCGTTAAAAACTACGCTATGCTCATGATTGAAAATTCTACTGTTCTTGATACTGGCAGATACGAATTTTTGCTTGAGTCAAGCTCAGGACAGAAAGAAGGTGCAATCAACGTTCGTGTTATGGATGCACCATCTGCTCCACAGAATGTCACTGCTGGTGAAGTGCAAGGCCAAGAAGTCAAGATTACTTGGGATGCTCCAGCCAATGATGGTTGTGCTAATATCACTCACTACATTGTTGAAAAGAGAACTGCCTCTAAGAAAGCTTATATGACAGTCTCTGAAAACTGTGAACGTGATTCAATCGTTATTAAGGGTCTCATCACTGGTGAATCATACTTCTTCCGTGTCACTGCCGTCAACAAGTATGGCAATGGACGTGAAGGCATCAACGCTGAGCCAGTTATCATTGCTTCTAAGCCAGAACAACCACTCTCCATCGACGTTGTTGAAATGACTAAGAACACTGGTACTATTGCTTGGACCAAACCACACTCTGATGGTGGTTCTCCAATCAGTGGCTACATTGTTGAAATGGCAAAGTCTGTTGTTGGTGCAGAAACCTGGATTAAGCAGGGTACTACTACCAAGATGACTTATACTTGCCGCGATCTTTCGGAAAAGGCTGGATATGTTTTCCGTGTCCGTGCTGTTAATGCCATTGGAGCATCTGATGCTACTGAGACCAGACTCTCTGCCGTCGCTATTGACGAGATCATCGCACCAGAATTGGATACCAAAGCATTATACATGTCTTCATACACCGTCAAGGCTGGTGAAGACGTATTCTTGACTCTTCCAGTTATTGGTAAACCAGCACCAATTGTGAAGTGGCAGAATACTGAAGGCACATGGAGAGAAACTCAAAGAGCTAACACTGAATTCATCAAACACGATGATGGCAAGTGTTCAACTCGTCTTTACATCAAGGAATGCGTCAGATCAGATGCCGCTGACTTTATTGTGACTTTGAAAAATTCCGGAGGTGAGAAACAAACCAAGGTTCGATTTATCGTTTTGGACAGACCATCACCACCAGTTGGACCAGCTGTCTTCTCAGACACTACCACTGACTCTACTACTATCTCCTGGTCAATGCCAGCTGAAGATGGTGGTGCTCAAGTCAACAATTATATCGTTCAAAAGCGTGAAGCCGAATCTGATGTCTGGACCGAAGTTGCCGGTACTGTCGTTAGATCTGTCCTCAAGGTCAAAAACCTTTCACCAGGTGTTGAATACAAGTTCAGAATTTTCGCTGAAAATAGATTCGGTAGATCTGAACCACTTGTTTCATCACAGATGAAGGCCCAATGGTCATTCAAGGAATCATCTTCACCATCTCCACCAGAGGCTGTCGCTGTCTCTCGCAACTGGGTCGATCTTAAATGGAACGAACCAGTTAACAATGGTGGTGACAAGATCTTCGCTTACTACCTACAAAAGAAGGAGCGAACTGCTTTGATCTGGCAAGAAGCCATTCGTGGTGCCATTAAGGGAACCAGCGCCCGCGTTGGAAACCTTTCCGATGGTGTCATTTATGAATTCCGTGTCCAAGCTGAAAATAGAGCTGGCAAATCAAAGCCATCTCAAGTATCTGAAGGTATCCACACTAAGGACGCTTGCGACCGATGTGGACAACCAGAAGTTATTGAACTTGGACGCAACTTTGCTTTGATCAAGTGGGCTAAGCCAGAATATGATGGTGGTGCCAAGATCACTGGATACATTATTGAACGCGAAGAAGAATCCAACAAGAACAGATGGATGAAGTGCAACTTCTCCAATGTCTTGGAAACTGAATACAAGGTTACTGGATTGAATGAAGGTGATGAATACAGATTCCGCGTTATTGCCAAGAATGCTGCTAATACCTTCTCTGAACCATCTGAAGCTTCAGAACCATGCACACCAAAGGATGAAGTCGTCATTCCAGAAATTCTTGTTGATGCCAAGTATCAAGATACTGTTACCGTCAAGGCTGGTGATGAACTTAAATTCATGGTCCACACTGTTGGTACTCCACATCCAGAAATTCGCTGGAAGAGAGACGGACGTGATTTGGTTGAAACCAAGAATGTCCGAACAAGCACTGAACCACGTGAATCCTGGGTTTTGGTCAAGGAAGCCTCTAGACACGAGACTGGTGTTTATACCGTTGAAGCCAAGAACATTGGTGGTGTCAAGACTGCTGAAATCAAAATCCGTGTCTTGTCCAAGCCAGGTCCAACTGATGCTGTCAAATGCACCACTCTTAACAAGACCACCATGAGACTCTCCTGGAACACTCCAGTTGACAATGGTGGTGCTGAAATCTCATCATACTCCATTGAAAAGAGAGAAACTTCTCATCTTGCATGGACTTTAGTTGCTTCTGAGGTCACTGGCACTTCATACAAGGTTCAAAACTTGTTTGAAGGTAACGAATATATCTTCCGTGTCGCCGGTGTCAATAAATATGGCAAGGGTGAAACTGTCGAATGTAAACCAGCCAAGGCTAAGAATCCATTCGATGTTGCTTCCAAGCCAGGCCACCCAGAAGTCTCTAATATTGTTGATGGCTCATGCACTGTTACATGGACTCGTCCAATGTCTACTGGTGGTGCCGAAATCGACAATTACATTCTTGAAAAGAGAGACAAGGATGGTTCCAGATGGGTCAGAGCACAAAAGAAGAGAGTTGCTGAATGTAGAACCAGAGTTTCAGGTCTCCAAATGGGCAGACTTTATGAATTCAGAGTCGCAGCTGAAAACGCAGCCGGTCTTTCTGAATACTCAGACTCTTCACCATACTATGAAATGACCAATCCAATTTATGCCCCATCAGCACCACCAGTGGTGTCTGTTACCAACTCCACCAATACTTCAATCACTCTCGATTGGGTCAAACCAAACTACGATGGTGGTTCCGAAATTATTGGTTACAATGTTGAATATTGCGAAGTTCAAGATAACGAGGAAGAAGAAGAATGGATTCAAATCATTCTCAGATCAGCTGATTCTGAATACACTCTGCCAGGTCTTTCCGAACACAAGGAATATAAACTCAAGGTTGCTGCTTACAATAAACAAGCAGTCTCTGAAGGCAAACTTGTTGATGAGCCATACAAACCACATGTCCTTTACGTTGAACCAACTGTTGAAGTTGACTGCTCATTGAAGCAAAACTTGAAGGTCAAGGCAGGTATGACCTTGAGAATCTGTGGTAGACTTGCTGGTAATCCAATGCCAACAGTCTCATGGAAGAAGAACAATATGCCACTTCCAGAACGTGCCTTCACAGAATATGCCGATGGTAAATGCAAACTTGAAATTGAAAAGTCAACCAGAAACGATTCCGGTGCTTACACTCTTTCAATTGCCAACCAAGCTGGTTCTGAAGATGTCACCATTAATGTTGCCATCCAAGATACACCATCTGCTCCACTTAATTTGGGCATCAAGGAAAAAACTGTTGATTCTGCCACTCTCGAATGGGAAGCCCCAGAAAACGACGGTGGTTCAGTTATTTCATTCTATCAGATTGAAATTAAGGAATCAACCAAAAAATCATGGAAGACTGTTTCAAATAACTGCTCCAGACTTTCATACAGAGTTGGTGGATTGATCCAGGGATTAATCTACTTCTTCCGAGTCAGAGGTGTCAATGAATATGGCGAAGGTTTGCCATGTGATACCACTGAAGGCTTCAGAGCTTCTGAAACTGCTGGTCCAGTTGGACGAGTTGCCATCAAGGCAGTCACAGATGACTCAGTCACTCTTGAATGGAGCAAGGCTGAATCAGATGGTGGCGCTAAGGTAACTGCCTATCAAGTTGAATACAAAATGATCATTGGTAATGATACTGCTTGGAAGACTGCCGAACCTGTCAAGGAGATGAAAATTCAATTAAACAAATTGGTTACTGGTAAAGAATATAACATCAGAGTCAAAGCTATCAACGAAAATGGCCTTGGATTCCCACGTGAAATTTCTGAACCAGTTTGCGTCAAAGAAGCTCTTGAATTGCCAGATGTTGACAAGCAAGGTGTTTCATCTTTGGCCTTCTTTGGTGAAATTGAAACCGATATTCACGCCAAGTGCAGAATTATTGGTAAACCATTCCCAGAGGTCAAATGGCTCAAGAATGGTGAACCACTTCGTGAAACTTCAAGACTCAACTCTGAAGTTGTGAACAAGGAATTCGCCTTTCTTCACATCCGCGAATGTCTCGTCGATGATGCTGGTCAATACTCTATTGTCTTGACCAACAGAGCTGGCAAGAAGGTCATCCCAGTTGAAGTTGTTGTTTATGACAAACCAGCTAATCCAAAGAATCTTATCTATGAAGATGTAACCTCATCTTCAGTCGCTATGAAGTGGGATGCCCCATCATACACTGGTGGTGTTGCTGTCTCCAACTACATCTTAGAAAAGCGTGATGCTACATCTACTGTCTGGACCACTGTCTCATCCACATTGGCCCGTACATCTGTCAAGGTCACCAAATTGTCAACCAATGTTGAATATGTTTTCCGTGTCCGTGCTGAAAACAGATTCGGCAAGTCTGGATGGTGCTCTGGCGACTCTGTTGTTGTCAAGTATCCATTCAAGGTTCCATATCCACCAGCTGATCCATATGCCAAGTATATCACTAAAGAATCTGTTATCTTGGCCTGGAACGAACCAGCAAACAATGGTGGCTCTAAGATTACCGGTTACCACGTTGAATTCAAATCACGAAACTCCCTCTTGTGGTCAAAGGCTAACAAGATTACCTGTGTTGACCGTGAATTCCGTATCACTGGTCTTGACCAAGGCATCTCCTACTCATTCAGAGTATATGCTCAAAATCAAGCCGGTACATCACGTGCTTCCAAGCCATTGGAAGGCATTTGTTGCCGTGATCCAGTTGATCCACCAACTGAAGTTGAAGTTATCAACGTAACTAAATCTTCTGTCACCATTAGATGGAAGAAGCCAGCTTATGATGGTGGTTCCAAAATCACTGGTTACAATATTGAAAAGTCTGATTCCGCCACCGGAAGATTTACCAGAGTCAACTTCGGTAATGTTTCCGACTGCTTCTACAAGGTCGATGGCCTTAAAGAAGGTGACAGTGTATTCCTCCGTGTTGTCGCCAAGAACGCTATCAACACCGTTTCAAGAGCATCTGAACCAACTTCTGAAGTTGCTGTCAAGGATATGCTTGAATCTCCAGACATTGAATACGAAGAATGCTACAGAGACATTCAAATCATCAAGGCTGGTGATCCATTGATCATTAAGGCCGAAGCAATGGGAAGACCACCACCAAGAATTCAGTGGAGAAAGGATAATGTTGATATGTACGCATCAAACAGAGTCATCCTTGCTCACTCCAACACTTCTTGCAGTTTGAAGATTGATGGTACCAATAGACGTGATACTGGTATGTACACCTTGTTGGCAACCAACGATGCTGGTGAACGCAAGATGGAAGTTCAAGTTAAGGTCTTAGACAAACCAGGTGAATGCCAGAACGTCAAATACAAGATCAAGTCAGCTTCAAGATGCGAACTCTCATGGGAGAAACCAACTGAAGATGGCAATGGAGAAATCCAAGGTTATCTCATCGAAAAGAGAGAAACCTCACGTGTCACATGGTCGCAAGTTGCATCCAATGTTACATCTTATTACATCAAGTGTGATCACTTAATCAAGGGTAACGAATACATCTTCCGTGTCCGTGCTGAAAACAGATTCGGTTTGGGTGATCCAGTTGAAACTGAAGCCGTTACAATGCGCAACCCATACACTTGCCCTGGCCCATGCACTAAGCCAGAAGTCACTCAAGTCACCAAGAACTCTGCAGTTGTCCTTTTCGGAAGACCAAAGAGCGATGGTGGTAACCAAATTGTTTCATTCTTGATTGAAAAGAGAGAAAAACAATCCCCAAGATGGTACAGAGCTCATATCAAGCCATGCACTGAAACTAGATTGAAGATCACTGGTCTCATTGAAGGCAACGAATATGAATTCAGAGTATCTGCTGAAAATAACGAAGGTTTTGGTGAACCATCACCAGCCTCTGACTTGGTTATGATCAAGGATCCAGTCTACCCAGCTGGTGAAGTTAGATCATTCAAGGCTGCTGATTGCACAAGATCATCGATTACACTCTCTTGGGGTGCTCCAATCTATGATGGAGGTGCTGATATTCAAGCCTATCAAGTTGAAATCTTGGCTGCTGGTAACGAAACTGAAGACGGTGAAGAAATCTGGCAGACAGTCACTCCAGCAAACGGTATCACTACAACTGGTTTTGTTGTTACTGGTCTCGAAGCTGAACGTGAATACAGAGTCAGATGCAGAGCTATCAATCCATCTGGTCTTGGCGCAATTACTGAATTGAAGGACCCAGCTGTCCCACATGACGTACTTATTGCTCCAGAAATTACTGTTGATGCTGAAGTTGGTCAATACGTCACCATCAAATCTGGCCACAAGTTGGCTTTGAAGGCTGTCGTCAAGGGTAGACCACTTCCAACCATTAACTGGACCAAGGAAGGTGGCGATAACACCGTCAACCCAATTGCAATTGCTGATTACAGCAATAATGTTGCTACATTGATCATTCCAGCTGCTACTCGTGACGATCTCGGTCGCTACAGTTTGGTCGCTGACAATGCTGGCGGTGAAAAGAATTTGTCATTCACTGTCCGTGTCCAAGATACCCCCGGCCCACCAGCTAACTTCACTGTCAATGAAGTAAGAAGTGACTTTGCTGCACTTTCATGGGACTTGCCAACCATTGATGGTGGTTCAAACATCACTGGATATGTTGTCGAGAAGAGAGAAGCAACTCAAAAAGCATGGCACACTGTTGTGGAAAACCTTGAAACTACTCTCTTTAAGGTAACTGGCCTCAGAGAAGGTGTCGCCTACTTCTTCCAAGTCAGAGCTATCAACGAATTCGGTATTGGTGCTGGTGCTGAGATCAAGAACGCTGTTCGCGCTTCTGAATGCCCAGGCATGATCGACTACATCACTGTCACTGATATCACTGATGACTCATGCACACTCAACTGGACCAAACCAATGTACGATGGTGGTTGCCCAATCTCATCATACATCATTGAAGAACGTAAGAAGGGCTTTGATGTTTGGTCATTGACCAAAGAAGTCAAGGGTAATGTCAACTCATTGACATTGGCAAAACTTCCAACCGGTGCATCATTCTTCTACAGAATCCGTGCTAAAAACGAAATTGGTCAAGGTGATCCACGTGACACAAACTCTGTCACAATCAAATTGGTAACTTATGAACCACATGTCGACGCACGTGCATACTACAAGAACACTGTTTACGTCAAACTCGAAGATGATATTCAAATCAAACTTCCAGTCACTGGTATCCCAGCACCAACTGTGAAGTGGTGTGACGAAGCCGGTGAACCATTGGCTGAATCTACCAAGATTAACAGTGTTGTCGAAAAGACTGAAGATGGTCTTGTTGCTGTCTTAAACATTATGGAAGCTCAACGCTCTTACGCAGGCATTTACATGGCCAAGGCCATCAACTCTGTTGGTGAAAAGACCTTAAAGATGAATGTCATCGTTATGGATCGTCCATCAGAGCCAACTGGTCGCGATGAATGCTACATGGATGTTGAAGCTGAGTCTCTCATGCTCGACTGGTCACCACCAAAGGAAGATGGTGGATCAGCAGTTACTCACTATGTTGTCAACAAGCTTGACAAGACCTTGGGTGTCTGGTCCGAAGTCTCTTCCTTCGTTATCAGATCTGGTATGAAGGTTGGTAAACTTGTTAATGGACACGAATACAAATTCAAGATCCAAGCAGTTAACAAGTACGGTACTTCTGAACCAATGATCACTCCCGATGTTACTGCACAACATCCATTCTCAACCCCATCTAAGGTTGAACAACCTGAAGTAATTCATATTGCTAACGAATATGCAAACCTCAAGTGGGCCAAACCAAATGATGGTGGTTCCCCAATATTGGGATACCATATTGAAAAGAAGGATAGAAATGCCCTTCAATGGCAACGTGCCAATAACTCAATTGTCAGAGAAACTACTTTCAAGGCTGGTAACTTGACCGCTGGTCTCTCATACACATTCAGAGTAATTGCTGTCAACGCAGCTGGTTGCTCTAACCCATCAAAGGCTTCCGATGAAATCATTACACGTGATCCAATCGAACCACCACGTGATGTTGAAACCGTCAAGGTCCGAGCCAAGTCTATCAAAATCTGCTGGAGAAGACCAGAATATGATGGCGGCGCCAAATTGACTGGTTACATGGTCGAATTCAGAGACTGTACTGAAGTCGATGAAGACGGCAACCAATCAGGACGCTTTTTGAAGGCTAACTTCAACAAGATTCTCGGTCAAGACATCGAAATCGAAGGCTTGATCCCAGATCATCATTATGAATTCCGCATTAATGCCATCAATGCTGCTTCATGTGTATCTGCATGGTCTTCAACCTTGGGTCCAATTTTGGCTCATGATGAACTTGAATCACCAGTTGTCACTATGGATCCAGCCATCATGAATGGTATCGTTGCCAAGGCTCGTGATGACATTAAGATTATCTGTGAGATTGCTGGTAAGCCAATCCCACAAGTTGAATGGTACAAAAACTCTGAATTGATGGTTTCCAACTTGAAAACTGAAATCAAGACCGACGACTACGGTTCAACTTTGATCATTAATGACGCATCCAGATTTGACTCTGCTGAATATCAATGCCGTGCCTCATCTGTTGCTGGTTCACGTAATGTCTTCGTCAAGGTCCACGTCCACGATTCACCAGGTCCAATCACTGGACCAATCGGTATCTCTGGTGTAACTTCCACTAAGTGCTTATTGAACTACGCTCCATCTGCACACAATGGTGGTGCCAAGATTACTGGTTACAGAATTGAAAAACGTGAAACTTCAAGACTTTCATGGTTGGTCGTCTACGATTTCGTTGAAGACTGCTGTGTCAAGATCAACGCGTTGGTTCGCAACAACGAATATGTTTTCAGAGTTGCTGCCATCAACCAAAATGGTATGGGTCCATACATGGAATCTGCTCCAATGATTGCCAAGGATCCATATACCAAATCATCCGAACCAGGTGTCCCATCTGTTGATAATATCATCAAGGACTCTTTGACTCTCTGCTGGGCTCGTCCAATCGACAACGGTGGTGCTGAAATCCGCGGCTACATTGTTGAAAGAAGAAAGAAGGGTGCAACCAGATGGATTCGTGTTCTCAAGAAATCTAAGCCAGCTAAGGCTCCAGTTAAGGATACTAAGGGTGGCAAGAAGAGAAGAGAATCAGTCACTCCAGCTCAACCACTCACTGAAGACGATATGCTTATCACTGATTTGAGATTCAAATGCTCCAACTTGGAAGCTAACTCTGAACAAGAATTCAGAGTTTACGCTGTCAACAAGGCTGGTAACTCTGAACCATCTGGATCAACTGGTATCATCAGACTCCAAGATCCATTGTATGCTCCAGAACCACCTGGACAATGTAAGATGATAGATCATACCGCCACCTCCGTCACCTTGAAATGGTCTAAGCCACTTCATGATGGTGGTGCCGATATCAACGGCTATCAAGTTGACTTCCTCGAATACGACGCCAAGTTGGCCGAAGAGGAAGACTACGATGAAGAAGAATTCTGGAAGATTGCTATTGACTCCAAGAGATTGAGAGATACACAAGCAACCATTACCGGTCTTCAAGCCATTCCATACAAGTTCCGTGTTCGTGGTTGTAACATTGTTGGTGCTTCCAACCCATGCCCATGTCTCGATGAGACTGGCATGGACGTTCTTGTTACACCATCCGACAAACTCGAAGCACCAGTCTTCGGTGAATGTCCAGAAGTTGGCCGTACCATCATTTTGAGATCAATGATGCCAGTCCGTGTCCGACTTCCATATTACGGTCGACCAGTACCATCACTTAAGTGGGAATTCAAGAAGGTCAACACCGACGTTTATGTACCACTTGATGATTCAAGAATTGTTTTGGATACAACTGAAACAATGTCTACATTCATCATTGAAAAGCTTGAACTTGATATGTCTGGTAGATACCAAGCTGTCATTGAAAATTCCTCCGGAACTTCACAAGCTGGTTTCGTTGTCAAATGCCTTGACGGTCCATCAGCTCCAGATGGTCTTAAGATTGACTCTGTTGGCTGTTCATCGGTCAAGATTCAATGGAAACCACCAATGAACGATGGTGGCTCTAGAATCTTGGGATACACAGTTGAAAAACGCGATGCAACCAAGAAGGCATGGACAACCGCTGCTAAGAAATTGACAAGAACTGATTACAAATTCGAAAATCTTCAAGAAGGCTGCAGATACTTTTTCCGTGTCATGGCCGAGAACGAGTTCGGTTTGGGTGCAGCTGTTGCAACTCCTGACTCAATCATCACCGCTGAAGGTCCAACTGCTCCAGCTACTTTCGATATTGTTACAGTAACATCCACTTATGTTGAACTTAAATGGACTAAGCCAGACTATAATGGTGGTTCTGAAATTGTCAACTACGAACTCCTTACCCAAAAGAAGGGTCAAGACAAGTGGGTCAAGGCTGCTACTCTCAAGTCAACTGCAGTTACCTACAAATGCAAAGAAGTTGAAACTGGACAAGGTTACAGATTTAGAATCAGAGCTAATAACTCTGCTGGTCCTGGTGACTTTAACGAAACCAAGGGTGTTCTATGCGTTGATCAAACCGCCGCTCCATCAGCTATTTTGGATGGCATGAGATCAAAGCTTATTGTTGGAAAGGCTGGCTTGACTTTGGCTGGAAAGATTCCAATTTCTGGTGCTCCATTCCCAACAGTCACTTGGACTTTGAATGGTGAAAAGCTCGCCGAAACTTCAAGATTGAACACTGAGATCATTGATAATGTTGCAGTTATCAATATCAGAGATTCAAAGATTGAAGACACTGGTGACTACAGACTTTCACTTGAAAACAAGATTGGTGTTCTCCACATTCCAGTTTTGGTCAGAATTCAAGATAAACCATCACCACCAATGGGACCAGTAATGTTCAGCGACATTTCTTTCGATTCCATGACTTTGAAGTGGGATGTTCCACAATATCAAGGTGGTTCTGCTGTCAATAACTACATTATTGATATGCGTGAAAATGATGGCAACGCCGAATGGGTTGGTATCACTCAAAATAACGCCAGAACTGTCCTTAAGGTCAACAAATTGACCAGAGCCAAAGAATACGTCTTCAGAGTCAAAGCTGAAAATAGATTCGGTGTTTCCGACGCTTTGGTATCTCAAGCTGTCAAGGCTGAATATCAATTCAAGACACCAGGAGCTTGTCAACCACCAGTCATTGCTCACTGTGCCGGTGAATCTATGACTGTGAAGTGGCAACCTCCAGCAAATAATGGTGGCTCATCTGTTACCGGCTATTTCCTTGAAAAGAAAGATAGAAACTCTATTCTCTGGGCCAGATGCACATACGGTAACTTGCCAGGCAATGCACATGAATGCAAGGTCGGCGGACTCGAACGTGGTCTTGAATACGTTTACAGAATCACTGCTATCAATAAGGCCGGTAATGGTAAACCATCAAAGGCTTCCGAACCCGAAGTTGCGCGTGAAACCATTGATTCTCCAACCAACTTGGAAGCTTCCGGTGTTGGCCGTGATTACGTCACACTTAAGTGGGACAAACCTGAGTTTGATGGTGGTGCCAAGATTGTTGGTTACATCATTGAACGTAGAGATGCTGAAAACAGCCACTGGCTCAGATGCAACTTCTCTAATGTCTCTGAATGCTTCTACACTGTCTCTGGACTTGAAGAAGGTAACAAGTACCTCTTCCGTGTCTACGTCAAGAACGCCGCTGGATCAATTTCCGTACCCGCTGAATTGAGAGACTTTGTTGCATGTGAAGATTCTTCACTCCCACCATCTATTGACTTGGACTCCAAGTTTGCTTCCGAACAAGTGTTCAAGGCTGGCGAAGACCTTCTCATTGAAGGTGCCATTAGAGGTGCTCCATTACCAACTGTTTCATGGTCATTTAACAACGAAAAATTGTTGCAAGGACCTCGCTGTAAGATAACATCTGATGATGTTGGTACTGGTATGAAGAGAACCAACTTGAGCAGAGATGACACTGGTGTCTACTCTGTCAATGTCAAGAACTTCATCGGTCAACGTACCGTTGACGTCAAGGTTAAGGTCCTTGATACTCCTGGTGCTTGTACTAAGTTGAACATCACCAAGGGTACTGCCGAAAAGTGTTTCTTGGGCTGGGATCGACCAGCGCAAGATGGTGGTCTGCTTATCACTGGTTACACCATTGAGAAGAGAGAAACATCTCACTTGGCTTGGGTCTTGGTCGCTCAAAATGTCGAAACTCAAATCTTCAAGATCACAAAACTCTTGGACGGTAACGAATACGTCTTCCGTGTCCGTGCCGAAAACAAGATGGGTCTTGGTGAACCAGCTGAATCACCTGAATATTTGGCTGTTAATCCATTCAAGAAACCAGGTCGCCCAGTTATTCCACAAATTAGATGTGTTACTAAGCAATCTGTTTCTCTTGGCTGGACCAGACCAACCGACGATGGTGGTAATGCTATCTCTGGATACTTTGTTGAAAAGAAACAACGTCAATCATTGAGATGGGTTAAGGCTAACCGTAAACCAATCATTGATCTTTGCACGAAGATTGTTGGTTTGACCGAAGGTGCCACATATGAATTCAGAGTAGTTGCATGCAATGCTGCAGGTGCTTCTGATCCATCTGAATGCACTCCATTGACAGTCATTGAGGATCCAAAATACGCACCAGATGCTTGCAAGAACCTCAAGGTTGTTGATACTTCTGCTACCTCTGTCACCATGGCTTGGACTACTCCAATCCACGATGGTGGGGCTGATATTGTCGGATACGTTCTTGATGTCCTCAAGGAGGGTGATGAAGAATGGATGAGATGCTCTGGCAAAGAACCAATTGTTGAAAACAAATACACCATTGGTGGTCTTGAAGCAAATGGTCTTTTCAAGTTCAGAGTTGCAGCCGTCAACAGAATTGGTGAAGGTACAATGGTTGAAATGACCGAACCAATCAAGTCTGTTGATAAGATTATTGTTCCCGAGATCAGCTTGACTGACGATATGTTGAAGCAGATTGTTGTCAAGAAGGATCAAGGATTCACTTTGTATGCTGAATATTCAGGTAGACCACAACCAGATGTCTACTGGAATAAGGATGAACTTCCACCAACATACTGTGCCGACCGTGGTGTTATTGCCACCAACCATGGCAAGACTTCATTCACTATTGACTCTGCTAACCGTGACGATATTGGTCGCTATGAGCTCAGAGTTGAAAATGGTGGTGGTGAAGTTACTGCTATGTTCAAGGTTAAGGTCTTGGACTCACCCGGTCCAGTCAAGAACTTCAGATTGAAGGAATGCACCAAGGATTTCATCTCTATTGGATGGGAAGCCCCAGTCAATGAAGGTGGCGCTAGATGCACTCACTACATTGTTCAAAAGAAGGAATCTTCAAGAAAATCATGGACAACCCTTGAAGCTGAGTGTGAAAGAACTTCTCTTAAGATCACTTCTCTCATTCAAGGTGAAAGATATGACTTCCGTGTTATTGGTGTCAACATTTATGGCGAAGGTCAACCAGCCGAACTTGGTGAACTCGTCAAGATGTCTGAGAAACCAGGACCAGTTGGTCGTATTGAAATCAAGGAAATCTCAAAGGATCAAATCACTTTGACTTGGTCTAAACCAGACTTCAACGGCGGTGCCGAAATCACTGGCTATGATGTTGAAGCTGGTTTCGCTGGTTTTGATAATTTCAAGAAGGTCGGAACCACTGCAGCTTGCGAAATCACCATCAAGAAGTTGGATGAAGGACGTAAATACTTCTTCAAGGTATATGCCAAGAACGAAAAGGGACGTTCAGAACCAACTCAAAACCGTCAACCAATTGAAATGAAGGATATCACTATCGAACCATCACTTGATATGCGTGCATACACCGCTGCTGGTATCGCCAGACGATTCCAAGATACTGTCTTGATCAGAATCCCATTCGAAGGTATTCCAAGACCACGACTTCAATGGCTTAAGGATGATCATGTCATGGATCCAACTTCAAGAATTATTTCTGATATTATCGATGGCAACGTCGCCACTCTTGAAATTCAAGAATCTGTCAGAGCAGATACTGGCAAATACTCATTGGTTGCTACTAATGTTGCTGGCAAGGCAACCGCTCATGTCAGATGCAATATTGTCTGCATTCCATCACCAATTAGAAGCTTGAAGACAGCTGAAGTTACTGAATCATCAGTCACTCTTGAATGGCAAATGCCAGAAGATGACGGTGGTGCACCAGTCAACTCATACACTCTTCATATGCTCGAACCAGAAGCTGAATCCTGGACTGAATGCGCTGCCACTATTGTCAGACCAGTCTTCAAGGTCAAAAAGTTGAAGTTGAACAAGGAATACATCTTCAGAGTAGCAGCTGAGAACAAGCAAGGCATTTCACAATGGGTCAAGACTGAGAGAATCACTGTCAAGTATCCATTTAGAAAGCCAAGACAACCAGAAGACTTGAAGGTCAAATACATGACCTTGGAATCCGCTCATATTGAATGGAATCCCCCAAGCACTGATGGTGGCTCAGAAATCTTGGGCTACTATGTTGAATACAAGGATAGAAACTCTCTTAACTGGAGAGTCGCTAACCGTGGTGTTTGCCGAGAACGCAAGTTGAAGATTGGTGGCCTTCAAGGAGGTCTTACTTATCTCTTCCGTGTTTGTGCCGAAAACATTGTTGGCAAGTCCAAGTTCTCTAAAGAAACCGACGGTGACGTCGCTAGAGATCAATGTTCTCCACCACAAAACGTTCACCCAACAGCTGCTGACAGAACATCAGCAACTATTGCATGGGAACTTCCAGAGTATGATGGTGGATCTCACATTTCTGGATACATTGTCGAAAGACGTGAGCTTCCAGAAGGTCGCTGGTTGAAATGTAATTTCTCAAATATCACCGACAGATTCTACACAATTACCGGACTCACTGAAGATATCAGCTACGAATTCCGTGCATTTTCACGTAACGCCGCTGGCTCAATTTCTGATCCATCTGATAACACTTGCCCAGTATGCTGTGTCGATTGCTATATTGCTCCAAAACTCGATTTGGATAGACATATCAAGGATACAGTCATCGCTAGAGCTGGTGATAACATCAAGCTTGGTGCTGATATTATCGGTAAACCAGTTCCATCTGTTGATTGGAAATTGGGTAAACGCGTTCTTGAATCCGATAACCACAGATTCATTGAAACCACTGATGAACGTACCGTTTTGGAAATCAAGGACTTGACTAGAGAAGATTCTGGTCAATACGAACTCGAATTGACTAACTGTGCTGGTACAAAGTCTATTACCATCAACTTGAAGGTTCATGACACTCCAGCAGCTCCAGTTGGTCCAATCGATATTACATCAGTTTATGCTGATCGTGTTACAATGGTCTGGAAACAACCAAGCAACGATGGTTGCTCACTTATCACCAACTATGTTGTTGAACGACGTGAAACATCAAGACTTGCCTGGACTGTCGTCGCACCATGTGTTGAAACTTTGTCACACAGAGTCACTGGTCTTCTCGAAGGTCACGAATATCTCTTCCGTGTCAGAGCCGAAAACAAATACGGAACTGGTAAAGCATTGGAAACTATTGCAGTTGTTGCCAAGAATCCATTTGTTGAACCAGGTGCACCATCTAGACCAACTGTAACCAATGTTACAAAGTCTGGTGCTATGGTTACATGGACTCCACCGAAGGACGATGGCGGTAGACCAGTCAAGGGTTACCACATTGAAAAGAAATTCAGAGAATCTGCCAAATGGTTCAGAGCAACAAAGAAATTGTGCATGACTCACTCATTCAGAGTCACCAACTTGATTGAAACCAGACAATACGAATTCAGAATCATTGCTGAAAACGCAGCTGGTCTTGGTCATGCCTCTGAAGCTTCATTGGCTGTTGCTATTGAAGATCCAACTTACACTCCAGGTGTACCAACATTGGCCAAGGTTTTGGATTCATCTCAAACCTGTATCACTGTTGGCTGGTCCAAGGCTGCTTACGATGGTGGTTCACACATCACTGGTTACCACGTCGAAATGGCTGAAGTTCCAGAAGATGAAGAGCTCGAACTTGAATATACTGAAGTTACTTCACCAAAGGGTTCGATGGACTTCAAGATCAGAGTTAAGGAACTCGAACCAGGCAAATTCTACAGATTCAGATTTGCCTCTTCCAATGTCAACGGTAAATCCGACTGGAAGGATCTTCAACAAGCTGTTGAAGCAACTGATAGATTTACTGCTCCATCAATGGGTCCAACTTCACAATTCAAGAAGTCTTTGACTATCAAGGCTGGATTGAAATTCAAGATGTTCATCCAATCAGCAGGTAGACCATCACCTTTCATCAAGATCACAAAGAATGAAGAAGATCCAGTTCCAAAGAACGTTGCCGTTGAAGTTATCAATTGCATTGGTGCCAATGCCATCACTATTGGCTGCGAAGAAGCTTCTCGTGACATGAGTGGTACTTACACTCTTCATATGGAAAATATGATCAAATATGTCAAGATTCCATTTAACATTCGTGTTATGGACACTCCTGGTCCATGTGAAGACTTGACTGTAACTGAAGTTTCCAAGGACGCTATTGCTCTTGCATGGAAACAACCAGAAAACAATGGTTGCTCTCACATTACCAACTACGTTGTTGAAAAGAAGGAATCTGGCCGCAAGGCTTGGCAACAAGTCACTGATAACTGTGGCAGAACCGCTTGGAGAGTACCATGTATGGCCGGTGGTCAATACCTCTTCAGAGTTATGGCTGAGAATGATCAAGGTGTTGGTGTTCCAGCTGAAACTCCAAATACTATTGTTGCTACTGAAGTTCCACAACCAGTTGAAACTGTTATGTTGAAGGATGTTACCAAGGACTCAGTATCAGTTCGATGGGGACGTCCACTTTGCGATGGTGGTACCAAGATATCTGCCTATATCATTGAAACCAAGGATAAGGACAAGAATCAATGGATCAAGCGCCTTGAACGTGATTCACGTGATACCACTGCAACTATCAAGGGATTGACTGAAAATGTTCAAATCTCACTTCGTGTCATTGCTGTCAACCACGCTGGTAGATCAGCTCCAAGAGAATACCACCAAATGATTATGGTACGTGATACTCAAGAAGCTCCAGCCGTTGATCTCAGAAACTTCCCAGGTAATACCCTCTCAATCAGAGCTGGTCAAACCTTGAAGTTGAACTTGGCTCTTTCTGGAAGACCACTTCCAAAATACAGCTGGTATAAGGGACGTGGCGAAACTGACAGAATCAAGCCATCTGAAAGAGTTGAAGTTAATTCTGATGACTCAAAGATTGCTCATTTGTCAATGCAATCCGTATGCCAAGAAGATTCTGATACTTACATTCTTCACATGAAATCACCAGCTGGTGAATCAAAGGCTGCTTTGAACGTCATTGTTATGGATGTTCCAGGCGCCATTCGTGACTTGAAGATTCGTGAAGTCTCGGCTCATCATGTTGTTCTTGCATGGATGCCACCAACACATGATGGTGGATCTGCTATTGCTGGCTATCATGTTCTTTACAGAACAATTGAAAACCCAGACTGGCAAGAATATTCTACAACCGTTGTCAGAACAGTCTTAAAGATTCCAAACCTCCAAAATGGCGGTGAATATGCTTTCAAGATCATGGCTGCCAACAGATTCGGCACTGGACCTGGTCAAACCACTCCAACTGTTACCTGTCAATTGGGTTACAAGGCCCCAGGAGCAACACCAGCTCCAAAGGTTGTTGAAGTAACTAAGGAAACTGCCTCCATTACCTGGGCTTACCCAGTTAAGGATGGTGGTCACCAAGTTGAAGGTTACAATGTTGAAATGAAGGACAAGAACTCCATCTTGTGGACAAAGGCAAATAATGCTATGCTCAGAAAGCGTGAATTCAAGATCACTGGACTTACAACTGGTCTTGAATACGAATTCAGAATAATTGCATTCAATCCAGCTGGTAAATCCAAGCCATCACCAGCATCTGATGCTGTTGCCGCTCGCGATCCAGTTGATGCACCAGAACGTGTTACCATTGTTGATGTATCACGTGCTTCTGCTACTATTACATGGCAAGCACCAAGATACGATGGTGGTGCTCGCATCATCGGTTACACTGTTGAAAAGTGTCAAGTCATTGACAGTGTTGAAGGTAGATGGACAAAGGGTTGTTACACTTTGATCCCAGAAACCAGATACGAAGTTCAAGGTCTTGAAACTGATGCTTATTACAAATTCCGTGTCATGGCCAAGAATGCCGTCGGTATTTTCTCACCATGGTCTGAAGCATCTGAGGATGAAAAGGTCCAAGATATCTTCTCACCACCAATGATTGAACCAGACGGTCACTTGTTCAAGGAAGTCCGTGTCAATGCCGGTCAAGAACTCCGCCTTCACATTGCTGTCCGCGGTAGACCTGTACCAGTATTTGACTGGGAATTCAATGACAAGGATATTGTCTCTGAATCCGATAGAGTTATCGAGAAGTCAAAGGATTCGACAACAATTGTCATCAAGGAAACATCTCGCGAACATACCGGTAGATACAAATTGGTTGCCCAAAACGCTTGTGGTACTCGATCACATGACTTCAAGGTCCATGTTATGGATAGACCAGACAAGCCAACTGGACCAATCAAAATCACCAAGGTCTCAGCTACCAAGATCTCCTTCAACTGGGAAGGACCAAAGAACGACGGTGGTGCTAGACTTATGGGTTACGCCGTATTCAAGCGTGAAACATCTAGAGTCTGTTGGACTCCATTGACTCACTGCTCTGAATGCCTTTCATGGACTGCTGATAAGTTGCTTCCAGGAAACGAATATCAATTCCGAGTTCAAGCCGTTAACAAGTTCGGTGTTGGTGAACCACTTGACTCACAACCATGTGTTGCCGAGAACAAGTTCACTGTCACAGAAAAGTGCGGCAAACCAGCTGTTCACAATGTCACTGCCAAGTCATGTTCATTGGTATGGTCTAGACCAGAAGATGACGGTGGTTCAGATATTACTGGCTACTGGATTGAAAAGAAAGATTACAGATCCACTCATTGGTTCAAATGCCACAGAAAGATTTGCAGAGATATGAGATTCCAAATTAAAAACTTGATCCCAGGAAAACAATATGAGTTCAGAGTAACAGCTGAAAACGCTGCTGGTTTCTCTGAACCATCAAATCTTTCTGAAATCATTACTGCTGCTGATCCAGTCAATCCACCAGGACCAGTTATGCATCCAAAGGTTCGCGATACATCCGCCAATACTTTGACCATTAACTGGACCGCTCCAGCTTACGACTCTGGCCATGAAATCACTGGCTACGTTGTCGAAGCACTTGAAGAATGTACTGACGAATGGGTTGTTCTTGCAACTACTCCAAAGGTCTTTGCCAAGTTTGAAGTTAAGCGCGATACAGCTTACATGATCCGTGTCGCTTCTGAAAACGCTGGTGGTCTTTCCAAATTCGTCCAAGTTCCAGGCATTGTCCGCCCAATGGAAAAATTAGAAAAACCAGAATACGATCTTGATGCTAACCTTAGAAAGGTTGTCATCGTCAAGGCCGGAAACACCGTTTCATTCCAAATCCCAATCAAGGGTAGACCATTGCCAAACTGCAAGTGGACTTACAATGACGCCGATGTTGGTGCAATTGACAGATGTGTTGTTGAATCATCAGAAGAAGAAGGTAATGCTTTCACTAAGCTTACCATCGATGACGTTTGCCGTGATGACACTGGTAAATGGCATTTGTTTATGGAAAATGCTGCCGGAAAGGCCGCTACCTACATCAACTTGAAGGTTCTTGACACTCCTGGCAAGGTTACCAACATTCAAGTCAGAAGAATCACAAAGACTTCTACTCACGTGACTTGGGACTTGCCAAAGAATGAAGGTGGTACTGAAGTTGTTTCATACAACCTTGAGAAGAGAGAATCAACTCATCGTGCATTCACTACAGTACTTTCTGACTGTTTGGATCCAAATTACACATTCAAGAATCTCCATACTGGTGCTTCTTACTACTTCAGAATCTCTGCCAACAATGCCGAAGGTGTTGGTCTTCACAACGATACTGACTTGATCACTATTACTGAAACACCAGGTGGCGTCAGAAATCTTCAAATTACTGATACCTCTGATAACAGTATTAGTGCCAAGTGGGAGAGACCAGAAGATGATGGTGGTACCCCAATCTTGAACTACCACGTTTCATATGCCGAAATTGTTGCCGGTGCTGAAACATATTATTACTTTGATGTACGTCAACCAGAATGTATTATCAAGGATCTCGAAAAGGGCAAACCATACGAAATTATCGTCTGGGCCCGAAACGAAGCTGGTCTTGGTTTCAGAGAAAAGATTGGTCCAATTGTTTGCCAAGAATTGCTCGTCACTCCAGCCATTGACATGTCATCCATTATTGGACGTCAAGTCAACTGCAGAGTCGGAGCCGAAATCAGACTTGACTTGCCAATTGTTGGTAAGCCAAAACCAATGATGACTTGGACTAAGGACAGAATCCCATGCAAGCGTGAACATGGTGTTTCTATCGAAAGATCACCATCCGGTGTCACTATTGCCTGGCAAGAAGTTACAAAGGAGCATGCTGGTCAATACTATTGCAAGCTCGAATCAAAGGCTGGTACATCTGAATCATCCTTCATCCTCAACGTTTTCGGTGTTCCTGGCAAGGTCCGTGGTCCAATTGAGGCCATTGATGTTGATGCCACCGAAATTCACTTGGATTGGGAAATTCCAGACGACACTGGTGGTTCTGATATCACTGGTTACGTTATCGAAAAGAAACTTGCCACCATGGACAAGTTTAATTTGGTCACTGCTTCATGCACTCGATCTCAATTCAGAGTTAAGAAACTTGAAGAAAAATGTGAATACGTTTTCAGAATCTGTGCTGAGAACAAGTATGGTTTGGGTGCCTGGTTAGAATCCCCACCAATCACTTGCCGCTCAAAGTATAGAAAACCAACTGCTCCATCTTCACCACAATTCTATGACGTCGCAGCAAACACCATGACAATGATTTGGAATGCTCCACAATCAACTGGTGGTACTGAACTTCTTGGATATTATTTGGAAAAGAGAGAGCGTAACGCCATCTTGTGGACAAAGGTTAACAAGAGACCAATCAAGGATCCAGAACACAAGTGTACTGGTTTATTGGAAGGTCTTGAATATCAATTCCGCGTCTACTGCGAGAACAAGGTTGGCCCATCAGCAGTGTCTGATCCATCCAAATTCCAACGTGCTTTCGATCAAGTATCTGAACCACAAGATTTGGAGGTTGTTGACATCAACCGTGATGCTGTCTCCCTCCGATGGAAGGAACCAAAATTCAACGGTGGTGCTAACATCACTTCATACAATGTTGAAAAGAGATCTGGTCTCGACAACAGATGGTACAGAGCTAACTTCACTTCAATTACAGAAACTGAATATACAGTCACTGCATTGACTCCAGGTGAAGATTATCAATTCAGAATTGTTGCCAGAAATGCACTTGGAACTATGTCCAAGCCATCTGCTCCAACTGACAAGATTATTCCACATGATGAATTTGTTGCTCCACAAATTCTTTTCGAGAAGGAACTTCTCGATGGTGTCTTCACCAGATCTGGAAAGACCATCGTCTTGAAGGCTCGTGTCACTGGTAAACCATATCCAAGAATTTGGTGGACTAAGGATGGTGCTGAACTTATCCCATCTCCCAATATGGATATCGTTGAAGAAGGACAATTCCAAGTCTTGACTATCAAGGATGCTAGAAGACAAGACTCTGGTGTCTATGAACTCTTTGCCAAGAACCCATGTTCTAAGAGATCATATGATATTGAAGTCAAGGTTCAAGATAGACCAGGACCACCAACTGGACCAATCAAGTTCAGTTCTGTTTCCGGCGAAAAGCTCACCCTCTGGTGGGGACTTCCAAAGGACGATGGTGGTGCAGCTTGTGAGAAATTCTTGGTTGAACGCCGCGAAACTTCTCGTACAACATGGAACATCGTCGATGCTAATGTCGAAGCATGCAATGTCACCGTCATTAGATTATTGAAGAACCACGAATATCAATTCAGAGTTTATGGTATCAACAAGTTCGGTATCGGTCACCCACTCGTCTCCGATCCAATCATTGCTAAGTACCAATTCACTGTTCCAGGTGCTCCAGGCGCTCCACAAGGCTGCATGGGTACTAAGGATTCTATCACCATTACCTGGGCTCGTCCACAGAACGATGGTGGTAATGACATCAAGGGATACCACGTTGAAAGACGTGAAAAGAGATCTCTCAGATGGGTCAGATGTACTAAAGAACCAGTCTCTGACTTGAGATGCAAGATCTCTAACTTGGTTGAAGGCAACTACTACGAATTCAGAATCACTGCTGAAAATACAGCTGGTGCCGGTCCATCATCTGATGCTGGTCCACTTATTGAATGCCGCGAACCAGTCTCAAGCCCTGGCGTACCAGGTGTTATCCGTGTTATTGACACAACTAGAACATCCGTTGCTTTGGCTTGGTCACCACCAACATTCGATGGTGGTGCAGCTGTTTCCGGCTACAATGTTTATGCTAGAAAGATTCCAGTTCCAGCTATTGCATTGGAAGGTGATGATGCTATTCAAAAGGAAGAAGAAGTCAACTCTGAAGATGAAGAAGACGACTTCGCCAGAATGAACATCGATGTTGTCAAAGCCTGTGAATGGATCATGCCAGGTCTCACTCCAGGCGGAGAATATCAAATCAGAATCTGCGCTGTCAACTGTGCTGGTGAAGGCAGTCACGTTCAAATGACTGGCCGCGTCACAGCCATTGATCGCCTCGAAAAACCAGATTTCGTTATTGGTGGTGACTTCCGCTCTAACTACATTGTCAGAGCTGGTAAGCAACTTACCATTAGCTTGCAATACTATGGTCGTCCATTGCCAACAGTTACCTGGTACAAGGCCAACTGTGACATTGAAGACCGTGCTGAGATCAAGACCAATGACTGGTCAACTGAACTTAACATTGGTAATGCCGAGAGAAACGACAGTGGCAAGTACACTGTTACTCTTGAATCTGGTGCTGGTGATAAGGAACTCAACTTGAACGTCAAGGTTTTGGATACTCCAGGAGCTTGTGACAATATTCAAGTTTCCAAGGTCACTAGAGATTCATGCTCAATGACTTGGTCACCACCAAGTGTTGATGGCGGTGCATTCGTCAAATCATACGTCGTCCAAAAGAGAGAAGTCTCTCGCAGATCATGGATGACCGTCACTAGAAACTGTCAACGTCCAGCTTACACTGTTCAAGATCTTGAACCAGGATCCACTTGGTGTTTCCGTGTCATGGCTGAAAACGAATTCGGTGTTGGTGAACCACATGAACTTCCAAACTCTGTCTGCATGACTGAATTGCCATCATCGCCAGACAAGGCTGAAGTTACTAATGTCACTGCTACCTCTATCTCCGTCAAGTGGACTGTTCCAATGTCCAATGGTGGATCTAGAATCTCTTATTACCTTATTGAATACCATCAAAAGGGTGTTAAGAATGCCGAAGGCAGAGATGCATGGGTTGAAGCCGGACGTGTCCGTGGATCAATCTACGCGTACACTGTCAGCAACCTCCAAACTAAGTCCGAATACTTGGTCCGAGTTAAGGCTATTAATGAATCAGGAGCTGGTCCAGAACGCGATGCCTTCCCATCTGTTGTATGTGAAGATGCCGCTGTTGCCCCAGAAGGTAACTTGTCCAGATTGTACAACAAGACACTCACTGTCAGAGCTGAACAAACAGCTATTGTCGAAATCCCATTCATCGGTTCTCCACGACCAAAGATTCAATTCTACAAGGGTGAAGGTAAAGAAAGACAAATCTTCAATGGTGAAGGCAAGTACATCTCTGTCACCAGAGAATCTAGCTCATCCACTGATACGATTGCAGTCCTTCAAGTTCTGTCTACTGATAAGTCTGATACCGATACTTACCACGTTGAATTTGAAAACTGCAACGGTACTGCTGCATACAAATTCTACATTAACGTTTTGGATGTTCCTGGACCAATCACTGGACCAATTACATTCTCTGACGTTACTGCTGATGCTGTTCAATTGAACTGGAAGATGCCCGCTCTTGATGGTGGTGCTGAAATTAACGGCTACTCTGTTGAATACAGAGAATATGGCAGAACAACATGGACACAGATTACTTCTTGTACAACAAGAACATTCTTCAAGGTCCGAAAACTCATCCGATACACTGAATATCAATTCCGTGTCAAGGCTGAAAATAGATTCGGTTTCGGTGAATCAATGATCTCTGATCCAGTCAGAGCTGAATATGCATTTGTCGCTCCACATAATCCATCTACCCCTGAAGTTCTTCAAGTAACCAAGTCTTCTGCCAAGATTGAATGGAATCAACCAGTCAATGATGGTGGCAAAAAGATTTCTGGCTACTGGGTTGAGAAGAAGGAAATCAATTCTATTGTCTGGCAGAAAGAAAATGAAAACTCTGCTATCAAGGCAACAGAAGCTTGGTGCCATAACCTTATGGAAGGTTTGGAATACCAATTCAGAGTCAGAGCTGAAAACGATGCCGGTATTGGTCGCCCATCAGAGCCATCCAAGGCCGCCACAATCAGAGCTGAAGTTGGACCACCAACTGAAGTTACCATTGTTGATATGATGTCTAACTCTGTTGTTCTTACCTGGATACCACCAGTTAACGATGGCGGATCAAAGATCTCACAATATGTTGTTGAACGACGTCACTTGCCAGATGGTAGATGGCTCAGATGCAATTATAACAATATCACTGAATGCAATTACACTATCACTGGTCTTACACCAACTGATACTTATGAATTCCGTGTTATTGCTAAGAATACAATGGGTACAATTGGTACACCATCAGATACCACTGAACCAGTAAAATGCGAAGAAAAGATGGAAACACCAGAAATTCAACTGGATGCCGCCCTCTTGACCGAATGCTTCTCATTGAGAGCTGGACATAACTTGATCCTCGAGACTCAAGTTTTGGGTAGACCAAAGCCAAAGGTCTTCTGGTACAGAAATGGTATGGAACTCGAAGCTGGTGATCGTGCTGTTATGTCACGTGATCTCAAGACTTGCGCTCTTACCATCAAGGATTGCAACAAGTCTGATACTGCAAGATACGAAATCGTTGCCCGCAACCAATGTGGCGAAGTACGCGAATTCATCAATGTCAAGGTCTTGGACAGACCAGACAAACCAAAGGGCCCAATTAATGTCAGTCGCATTATGGGTACCAAGTTCGTCATCAATTGGGGAACACCAGTTTTGGATGGTGGCTCCAAGGTCACTCACTACATTGTCGAACGTCGCGAGACTTCTAGACTTTCATGGGTCAATGTTGATGATAATGTTGAACTTTCAACTTGCACTGTCAAGAAGCTTATCAAGGGATCTGAATACATTGCCCGCGTATTCGCTGTCAATGAATATGGTATCTCTGATGCTCTTGAATCACCATGTGTGACTACAAAGGATGCCTTTACCGTTCCAGGTATGCCAGGCAAACCAGCAGTTATCACTACATCAAAGGATTCTGTCACTCTTCAATGGACTAGACCAGAAGAAGATGGTGGAAATGATATCTTCAACTATGTTGTTGAAAGAAGAGAAAAGGGTGGTCAAAAATGGATCCGTGTTAACAAGCGTGTTCAAATCACCGATCTTCACTACAGAGTTGCAGGTCTTTCAAAGGGATCTCAACATCAATTCAGAATCTCTGCTGAGAACAATGCTGGTTATGGCTACTGCTCTGATGAATCTAACTTTGTCAGCGTTGTTGACCCAACCTTCCCACCAGCAGCTCCATCCAACCCACGCATTATCGATATGTCAAGAGCATCATTGACTGCCCGTTGGAACACTCCATTGTATGATGGTGACTCACCAATCCAAGGATATGTTGTTGAAGTTGCTCTCATTCCAGAAAAAGCTCAAGTCATTGTTGACGAAGGCGAAACTGCTCCAGTCGTTGAAGATGAAGAAGAAGAACTTGAATGGGAGAGAACTCACATTTCAAAGTTCATCGCAACTAATTCACACACTATGACTGGTTTGTTGAATAACAGACAATATCAAGTTCGTGTATTTGCATGCAATGCCGTCGGTATTTCTGAAAGATATGCTCAATTGTCTTCACCAGTCACAACACGTGACATTCTTGAAGCTCCAGAATTCGATTTGGACCAAGAAAAGAATGTCATGATCAGAGCAGGACGACCACTTGTCTTGAAGGTCAAGGCAAAGGGTAGACCAACTCCAGCCATGTCATGGAAGAAGGATCCATATGGTGATGACTTGGTCACTCGTGCCTACACCGACTGTAATGACGGCAAGGCATACCTCGAAATTGAACGCACTGACAGATATGACTTCGGTCGATACACTGTTACTGCTGAAAACTCTGCTGCTACTCGTGAATATCACATCAACGTCAAGGTTGCTGATTCACCAGGACCAGTAGGACCACTCACTATCAAGGATGTCAACCGTACCTCCTGCACAATCTCATGGGAACCACCACAGATCGATGGTTGCGCAAAGATCAAGTATTACGTCGTTGAAAAACGCGAAGCTGGTCGCCGATCATGGCAATCTGCTTTGACCAAGTGTGATAGACTCTATTGCAGAATCAATAACTTGGAAGAAGGAACTCTTTACCAATTCAGAGTTTTGGCTTTGAACGAATTCGGTTTGGGTGAACCAAGAGAATGTGATGAACCAGTATTGGCTGCTGAAGTACCAACTCCACCAGTCAATATTCAATTGACTCAAGTAACTGATACAACAGTTTCAATGCGATGGGAACCACCAGAACAATCTGGAGGATCCAGAGTCAAGGGATACGTTATTGAAGCCCAACAAAAGGGAACTGAAAAGCGTGAATATGCTGTTATGTGCAAGACAAAGTCATGCAAGGGTGTCGCCGTCGGTCTCTGCACCGGTGCCGATTACTACTTCCGTGTCAAGGCATTCAACGATTGTGGCATGTCCGATGCACGTGACTTGGTCTCATCTGTCAATGTTCGTGAACCAAAGGAAATGCCATCGGTTGACATTTCTGAATGTCCACAAAAGATTATTCAAGTCCTTCAAGGTCGACCAGTTGAGATCACCTTGCCAATCTTTGGTAAGCCAATGCCAACTGTCTCCTGGATGAACGAAAATAACGAAAAATTGACTGAAATCGCTGAAAAGCGTCTCATCAAGAACACCAAAACTCATGCTGTCCTTGAAATCAGAGATTCTGACTATTGCGATGTCGGTTATTACAAGCTCAACTTAAAGAACGATTCTGGTGAATCTAACTTGAAGTTGAATGTTCTCGTATTGGCCCCACCAACCGAACCAGTTGGTGAAATCACTGTCAGTGATGTTGATGCCACTCAATGTGTTCTCACATGGAATCCACCAGCATATGATGGTGGTGCAGCTCTTTCCAATTATGTTGTTGAAAAGAGAGAAGTTCACAGACCAGTCTGGCAGACCATCTCTGCAACTCAGACCAGAAACACAATGAAGGTTTCTAACTTGACTGAAAACACTGAATACGTCTTCCGCGTTTCATGCCAGAACAGATTTGGTATTGGCCGTGGTTTGATGACTGGTGAAGTTTTGGTCAAATCCAGATTCCAATTGCCTGGTCCACCATCTACTCCAGAAGTTATTAATGTAACAAAGGATTCCCTCACATTGACTTGGAATATGCCAGTTAATGATGGTGGTACTGATATTCTCGGTTACATTGTTGAAAGAAAACAACCACAAGGTAACAGATGGATTAGAGCTACTCCACAAATGATCACAGCAACCAAGTTTGTCTCAATGAACTTGATTGAAGGTATGGAATACCTCCATCGCGTTCGCTCTATCAATTCAAAGGGCGAGTCTAAACCAGGCAAACCATCAGATGCCGTCAAATGTACTGATCCAATCGTCCCACCAGGACCATGTGAAGACTTCCGTGTTACTGACATGACTTCAACCTCATGCTCATTCTCATGGGTTGAACCATCATTCTCTGGTGGTGCCAAGGTCACTGGATACTTTATTGAATTCAGAACTGCTGAAGACTTCTGGAGAAAGGTTAACAAGAAGCCAATCCGTATTTGCGAATATGTCACCATGAACTTGCCTGAAGGTGATGAATTCCAAGCTCGTATTATTGCTATCAATGCCGGTGGTGAAGGTGAACCAAATGAAATTGAAGCACCAATCAAGATTATGGACTTGACCGGTCCACCATTGATCTTGAACCACGATCACTTTGAAGAACCAATTGTCTTGAAGCAACAACAAATGATTTCATTGGTTGTTTGGTTTAAATCCAAGCCAATTCCAGACATTCGTTGGACAAAGGAAGGTGTCAAGGACATCGAAAAGCGTGCAATGATTGCCAAACACTCAGATCACACTGAATTGATGATCCGCGAAGCTGATAGATTCACTGATGCTGGTCTCTACAAGTGTACTTTGATGAACAACTATGGTGAAGATGATTGTGTCATGAATGTTGACGTTATTGGTAGACCAGATCCACCAGAAGGTCCACTTCAATTTGGTGACAAGACTGCTAACTCAGTCAAACTCATCTGGAAACCAGTTATCAACAATGGTGGTGCTGATATCACCAACTACATCATTGAATACAGATGTATTGGCCGTAAGCGAACAATTACTTCTGAATTGAAGAACAGAAATACTTCACATGTCGTTACTGGTCTTCAAGAAGGCGTTGAATATCACTTCAAGGTCTTTGCTGAAAACTTCTACGGTCTTTCTCATGCTTTGGAAGCTGATGAACCAGTTATTCCAAGAAATCCAAAATTCCCACCAACTGAACCACACCACGTTGAAGTCAATGAAGTAACCAAACACACTATTGGTCTCTCATGGGCTAAACCAATGGATGATGGTGGTGCCAGAATAATGGGTTACCATGTTGAAAAGAAGGAAGTGAACTCTGAACATTGGTTCAGATGTAATAAGGTTCACACTCCAAACTTGACTTTCGTCGTCTCTGGCCTTGTCGAAGATGCCGAATATCAATTCAGAGTTGTTGCATTGAACGAAGTCGGTGAATCTGAAAATTCAGAACCAACTGAAACCATTCAATGCAAACTTCCATTCGAAGTTCCTTCTGCACCAGAAGAAATTGAAGTTCAACACAGAACCAAGGATTCTATCACCATTGCCTGGAACAAACCAGAGTCTGATGGCGGTAAACCAATCACTGGTTTCTTGGTTGAATACAGAGTCTATGGATTCCACACCTGGAAGAATGCTAATGATGACGTCACATCTGACAAGGTTATGCAAGTCGGTGGCCTCGATGAAGGTACTGACTACGAATTCCGTGTCTATGCCGTCAATGAATTGGGCAAATCTAGACCAAAGGTCTATGAAGGTATCGTTTCTACAAAGAAGGCTGTTGGTGATCCACCAGAGATCATTGAACAACTTACTGATATGAACATCTTGGCTGGTGGTGAATGCAAGTTCACATGCCAGATCAAGGCTCAACCAGCTGCTGATATTGAATGGTTCAAATTCAACGAACGTCTTGCCCCAAGCAAGAAATACAAGTTCGATTGTGATGGATACACTCAAACTCTTACTATTAGAAACGTCGAATACTCTGATGAGGGTAACTACTATTGTGCTGCCCGTAATCAATTTGGTCGTGAAGAAATCAGTGCTAAACTCACTGTCGAATCAGAACCAAAATTCGATCAAACCTATAAGTTCAAGGAGAACCTCGAATTCAGACAAGGTACCTCCATCAATATTACTCTTCCATATGTTGGTAAGCCTGAACCATCTATCTTGTGGATGTTGAATGGTCAAAGATTCAACTTCAAACAAATGTCAATGGAAACAACCGACAAGTACACATACTTATTGGTTCCAGATGCTGACAGAGAAACCATGGCTGGCAAGTACACCGTCAAGTTGACTAACCCACACGGTGCCAACACCTACGCTGTAAATGTTGATATTCATCGTGCACCAGCTGCACCAAAGGAATTGAGATTTGTCTCAACCAACTTTACATCAATCAAACTCGCCTGGGATGATCCAGCTGATAATGGCGGCTCTGCTATTACCAACTACATCCTTGAAAAGAAGGATATCAATGAAGGTGATGAAGCCAAATGGACTTTGGTTACATCATCCACTTTGTGCACTGAGTACAACGTTGAATCGCTCACTCAATCACATGCTTACAGATTCAGAATCTGTGCCAGAAATCTTGTTGGTGTTTCTGATTTCGTTGAAGTTGAAGAACCAATCTTGGCATCTCCACCATTCGGTGTTCCGGATCAACCAACCGATGTCGTCGCTTCTAATGCTCGTGGCTCTACTGCTATGATCTCATGGAAGGCACCAAAGAACGATAATGGCAACAAGGTTAAATACTATCACATTGAAAAACGTGAACGCAAGCGTGGTCAATGGATCAAGGCACATTCAGAAACAGAATTCATCAAGTACACTACACACTCTGTTGGTGACCTTGTTGAAGGTCTTTTCTATGAATTCAGAATCATCGCTGAAAACGATGCTGGTATGTCCAAACCATCTGCCTCATCTCAACCAGTCAAGGTTGACGTTAAGGTCGCTGATATGAAACCAGTCATTGTTGAACCATTGAGAGATATGATCGCCAAACCAGGCCAGAATTTGGTCCTTCAATGCAAGGTATCTGGTACTCCAAAACCACTTATCAAGTGGTACAGAGCTGGACGTGAAATCACTGGTTCTAACAAGTATGACATTCGTGAGGGTCGCGGTAACTACTTCTCCCTTACTATCATGTCATGCAACAACGATGATGAGACTGAATACTCTGCAAGATGTGTCAACTCAACTGGTGCTGTTCATATGACTGCCAAGGTCACTGTTCAGATCCCAGCCAAGATTAAGTTACCACGTCATATGATGTACGAAGCAACTAAATGCAGAAAGCACGAAGTTGTCTCAATCAAGATCCCAATTGAAGGTTATCCACAACCAGATATTACATGGTCTATTCAAGGTAACTTGGTCTTCAATGATTCAAGACACAACATTCACACGACACCATCATTCACTACTTTGACAATCAATGATGCTGACAGAAAAGATTCTGGTTTCTTCGTTGTTCAATCGAAGAACAGATTCGCAACTGACTCAGTCACCGTTGAATTGTTGGTTGTTGATGTTCCACAACCACCCGAAAATGTCAAGGTTTCTGAAATTACACGTGATTCATGCCAACTTACATGGGGAGAACCACGTGATGCTGGTGGCTTGATGCTCCAAAAATACTCTATTGAGATGTGCCCAGCTTCATCAAACAGATGGACTCAAGTCTCATCTACTAGATCTAACCACTACACCGTTATCAATCTTTCTGGTAGAACCAGATATCAATTCAGAGTCTTGGCTATCAATGATATTGGTCCATCAAAGCCATCTGATCCATCTGAAACTATTACCACCAAAGAAGACAGAATCATGGCTTCCAACTATGACGATTGGGTCGATCCATTGGATAGATTCCAGCCATATGTTGCAAATATCAGCACTGACGGTTTGACTGAAAGATATCACATTTGTGAAGAAATTGGTCATGGTGCCTTTGGTGTATGCCACCGTGTCCAAGAAATTGCCACACAAAAGGCATACGTCGCCAAGTTCATGAAGGTCGATGGCGCTGACAGAGTCCATGTTAGACGTGAAATTGACATAATGAAAAAGTTGCAACATCCAAAGATCTTGCAATTGCATGAAATTTTCGATCTCCGAAACGAGATTGTCATGCTCACCGAATTCATTTCTGGAACTCATCTCTTTGAAAAATTAGCTGATTCAAGATTCGACTTGAACGAACAAAAATGTATTGGTATTGTCAAGCAGGTTTCCGAAGCTTTGGCCTTCGTTCATTCAATGAAGATTGGTCACTTCGATTTGAAGCCAACAAACATTGTCTTTGTTACTAAACGTAATAATCAATTGAAATTGATGGACTTTGGTCAATCACGTGTCTTGGCTCCAGGCGAAACTATTCGTATGGCATACAAGACTCCAGACTTCATCGCACCAGAAGTTGTTACCAACGATGTTGTATCTTTGGCAACTGATATTTGGTCTTTGGGTGTCTTGGTTTACTTCATGGTTACTGGTAAGCTTCCATTCGCTGGAGAAAATGAAGAAGAAACTAGAAACAACGTCATTGACGGTGAATTCGACTTCAACATTCCAGAATTTGGAAACATCTCAGATGATTGTCTTGACTTTATCGAAAGATGTCTCCAGAAGGAGCGTAAACCACGTATGTCAGCAATCGATGCTATTCAACATCCATGGTTGCAACCAGTTCACAAGGAATTGAACCGTGAATTGATCATGCAAAGACAAAAACCAATTAATACAACTCCACACAGAGAAATCTACAAGAAGAATAAGAAGACTGATATGTCTGATGCTCTTGTTGGTATCGCTAAGTGGGCAACTGGTGGTGCCTTGAGATCTCATAGAGGTCATACCGTTTCCAAGGTCAGAACTGCACCATGGGATATGGCACCAAAGGTTAGACACATGCAACACTTGATGGTTAAGGAAGGTCAAACACCAAAACTTCTTTGCCGCGTTGAGAATGCTACTGGTAACGAAAAGATTACCTGGTACCATAACAACATCCAGATCGACACTGGTTTCACTGTTGACTCTGATGGTAACGAAGTCAAGAACAACGATAAATATGAAGCTGAATTCACTCCAGAGAAGGGTGCTTCTCTTTACATTGTCGGTGTTAAGGAGATTGATCAAGGCTCTTACAGAGTCCGTGTCGATAACTCATTCGGCTATTCTATCTCATGCTGCGAAGTCTGCGTTGAACGACGCTCCAACCGTACTTGGACTAGAACCAAGAGATCACTCTACATGAAACACAAGGTTCAAAAGGGTGTTCGCGGACGTGAAGTTCTTGCGCTTAGAAGACCACCAGAATTCACTCTTCCACTTTACAACAGAAACATTATCGTTGGTGATAGTGTTGAATTTGCCGTAACAGTCACAGTTCATCCAGATCCAGTTATCACTTGGTTCAAGGATGGTCAAAAGATTGTTCCAAACTCTGAAGACCTTCGTTACGTCTTCTCAAACGCAAAGGGTCTTTATTCATTGAAGATCAGAAACGCTGAAGACGATATGACTGGTCAATACTCTGTTCATGCTAAGAATCCATACGGTGAAGATACCTCCACTGCTATGCTCACTGTTATGCCAGTTCCAGAAAAGCAAAAGGTTACTGTCCGACCAATGTTCAGACGCCTCTTGTCCAATATGGAAGTCGAAGAAGGCCAACACGCAAGATTCGATATCAGAGTCACTGGTTTCCCCAAACCAGAACTCAAATGGGAGAAGGACGCTGTTGAAATTACTCCAACTGAACATCATCAAATTGTTTGGGAATCTCAACATGATTGCTACCTTATCTGTTATCATACTTTCGGCATGGACAGTGGTCTTTACAAGGTCACCGCCACCAACAGTGCTGGTGTTGCCTCATGCCAAGCCAATCTTACCGTCAAGCCAATCAAATACGAGCGCAAGATCAAATTGAACGAAAACGCCGATTTGATTGCCGAATCAAAGAGAGCCAAATTGGCCAGAATCATTGCTGGTGATGGAACTCCAGTTGCTATGAATGAATCTGCCAAGATTGCTCTTGCTGAAGCTGAACATCAAGCCAGACAGATGGCTATTGAAGGTGTTGACTCTGAGCCAGAAGATCCAGTTGCTGGTCTTGGCTTGAGCAAGGTTGTAGTTAAGGAGATGAAGATGCCATACAAGATTCCAGAAGCACGTGAACACGATAAATCTGGTATCGATAAGAGCATTGAAATGTTCCAACCAATTTCTGATATGAAATGGTACAGATCAACAAAGAAGGCCGCCGAACAAATCGATCCAACTTTGGAAGGAAAGAGAGCTGAGATTAAGAAGCCAAAACACATGAAGCAACTTCTTATCCCAGATACTGGTGCCCTTATTCCACAAAAGAGAGTCAAGGCCGATTTGAACTTGACTTCCGATAAATTCAGAACTCTTGAATCAATTATGACCGATAAGGACAAGGTTGATATTAGAGCTGTCAAAGAAGATCCAAACCAAACCTGGATCACATACTTCAGACCAGAATTGGACGACGACCTTGTTTTGAAGCCAGTTGGTCAATACATGGATGAAGTTCGTGCCAAGGATATCCTTCACGACGAAGAAATCGAACGCGAAGCCCTTCGGGTCAAGAAGTTCAAGAACCGAAAGGAACTCCGCAAGGAAATGTTCGGTGAATCTGATGAAGAATTCGAATTGAATGAAGTCAAGGTTCCAAAGAAGAAAATGTACATGGGTACACCTGGATCTGAATTGGAAAAGAGACACAAACAACTTCTTCCAGACAGAGAATCAAAGAAGAAGATGAAGGCTATGATGGAAGACGATGCTGGAGATGACTGCATGAGAAATGTCAAATCTGGTTCCTTCAAATATGAAGGCGTTGCCGATCAATTAGAAGCCGACGCTAGACGCGCTAAGAAATATGGCTCGGGCGATGGACAAGCTTCAAGAGCAAGATATGTCCCAACAGCTGATGAAGATCAGTCTTTTTTAGACAAGCTCAAGCCAAGGACAAAAGCACCTAGGCACCCAGAATATTTAATCAACAAAAAACCACTTGGTGAAGCCGACTTCGAGACTCACGAACTCTTGAGACCAGTTGGTGATCAATTAGGAAGAAGATACGATGCTGATTACGAATCTGACGAAGATGTTGGAGCAAGAAGACAACGAAGAATCAGAAGAGACTCTGGTTCATCAATCTTTACCACTCCAGGCCGTCATGGTCACTTCGAAGAAGAAGTTGGCGATGAAACTTTGGAATTCACTTCATCTAAATTGAAGAGATCAACAAAGAAATCTGGATCTACTTTCAGTGAACCAGATCGTACTGTTCCAACAATTGAAACTCCACCATCCATGCAAATCAGACTCAACAGTCACTCTGTTCCAGCTGGTATGAGCACTAAATTTATGTGCTCAGTCACTGGTAAACCAGCACCAAAGATCACTTGGTTCCACAATGGAGATGAAATCAGATCTTCAGCCAAATACGAAATTGAAAATCTTGCAGGTGTTGTCACCTTGAAGATCAATAATTGCTCTTCGGCTGATGCTGGTTCTTATAAAATGAATGCTTCAAATGCTGCTGGTGAAACTTCCGACTATGGCAAGCTCGAGATTGGTTCTGAGTTCGCTGTCGGTAAGAATCAAAGAAAAGTCGACGATGATGCCATGGGAATGTCTTCAATGAAGATGGCTCAATGGTCTCAACGTGAAGGCTACAGAGCATCAACTGAAGCAACTCCAATGAAAAAGACCCATATCGCTGGCGAACCATATTTCTTGTCAGCACCACGTGACCAAACCGTTGCCGAAGGGGAAACTGCTAGATTCACAGCCAATGTTGATGGCAGACCAACCCCACGTACAACCTGGTCAAAGATGGGTTCTACATTGAGAGACAACGAAAAATATTCAATGAGATCAATCAGAAATCAACAGACTTTTGAAATCAGAAATGTTTCCGTCCAAGACGCTGGTGAATACGCTGTCAATATCCAATCCGTCAATGGTGAAGATGTTGCCCGATTCACTTTGAATGTTTCTAGAAGAGCTTCATCCTCTTTAGGGCAAAGAGTTGGATCACCAACTGGCTCACAATCAAGCAGACGATCTGCTAAGGCTCCAGTTGTTACTTCTCAACTTCATGCTTCTTTGAAGATGGACGGAACAGTCCAATTGGAATGCTCCGTTTTGGATAGAGCTTCAGTTCAAAATGTTATTTGGTACTGCAATGATCAACGTGTAACCGCCTACGATTCAAGAAGGGTTCAATCAGCTGATGATGATCAATATATTTTGACCATCAATGATATCAATGAAGCCGATGCCGGTCACTACGCGTGTCACATGAGTGGCAGCCGTGAAGCCGCCACCACTTCTTGCGATCTCTCCATTGAAAAGGTTCAAGGATACATCAATAATATCAAGACTCGATTGGCCAAGCCTGTTGAAGTTGTTGCACAAAAGCCAGCTGAACCAGGTCTCACCATCGAATCACTTCCATCAACTTTGGATATTCCAGTTGGCAGAGTTTTGTCACTCTCAACCACATACACTGGTAATCCAACATCAATCCAATGGTCTCTGAACGGTACTGTCCTCTCCGATGGCGCCGATGGTGGCAGAATTTCAATTGAAACTTCCTCCAGTTCATCAACCATTACCGTCTTGTCCGTTGCAGATACCGATGCTGGTATGTACAAGCTCAAGATTGAATCCGCAACTGCTTGCGAATTTTCAACTGCTAATGTCAACGTCAACCAAGAATAAGTATTCTAATTGACACTTTATCTTTCCTGTATCATCATTTCTGATTTTCTTTAATTTTTTTAATTCTAGAATTTCCGATTCCGATACTAGTTTTTCAATGCATTTTTCAATGCATGGAGAGACATGCCGGCAAAGTAATCTCAAATAGTTATAGAAATCTTTAGCATTTGAGTGGCTATTTTACGGACCATCTGGGGAGTATTCAAACCTTTCAGCGTGGTTGGGGAAATAGCACACACCCAAAACAGCCTGTGCAGCAGAGCCTTTGAATTGTTCGAGCTGAATGTAAGCCGCGGTTCGGGGAAAACTGCTAGCACGGCACAAAATACTAGCTAAGCCATTCCGGTGCGTAGCACGGCCAGTACATATACCACCGACGGAGGCTGCGATTATAAATTGTTATATAGAAAATAATCTGTTTAGTACTTGTCATTTTTGTGGCATACTACAAAAACAGAAATAAATATGAGATTAAAAGCGGCTAGGACTTTTTCGGATCTAAATTCGGCTATTACAAATGTCATTTTCATGACTGTACTTTATTCTATCTAACTGTACTCTGAATATCCGCATGACATGTAAT
>Ga0206692_1546482_pt1 | contig 105720 bp, 1 predicted proteins | sample M240m12015metaT_FD_159670 | JGI IMG/M metagenome (GOLD analysis project Ga0206692, IMG submission 159670) | Metatranscriptome of ammonia-oxidizing marine archaeal communities from Monterey Bay, California, United States - M2 40m 12015... | ecosystem: Environmental > Aquatic > Marine > Intertidal... | reverse complement strand
TTATAATATAATTCTTACTTACAAATAAAGTTGTTATAAACCTTATCGATTCCTTAGTTTACGACGTCACACCGTAATCTCAATTGAAATTTTAGAATAGTTCGTCAAACAGAATTATTTTGTCTATTTTATTTTGGAAAGAAAGAATTCAAGTTTAGTTATTTCAAAAACAAAAAAATCCAGATTGGCCGTGTAATTTAATTAATTTAATTAATTTGCCCCTCCCCTTTCTAATTACATTGATAGTATTAGCGTACTTTTTTTCTTTGCCCTATTGTACAAGAAAAAAAGGAGTATATACCTCGATGTCGAACATGCCCATGGTGTTCCGCTCAACATCCATGGCACGCTCCATGTTCATTGCAATCTTATTCATCTTACAAATGATGATGACCGATTCGGCCTACATCTGCCCGATGTTAGGTGATTGTAAAAAAAATACCGCTATTCTTACCGGTAGAAAATGTCCAGCCGATCACGGTCATGTTGGAGTTCGTCCGCCACGCGCTCCACTTGATGGGTCTGGTAATTTTAAGTGCCCAACTGGTAGTAAAGCTGTCAAAATTATGTTAGGTCACACTACAAGTGGTTCCGATATTTTCTTTGATTTTGGTAAAACTCAAGATAAAGATTTTAAGAAGAAAAGAATATGTAAATCGCCCAAGGGTAGATTCAAAAGCGGTAGTGGTACAGATCCTTACATTAGTAAGTTTGTTCTTAAAAAAGCTACGCAAAAAATTAACAAGAAATTGTTGAATAAAAAGGTTGTTCGAGTTATGGGATATGCTAAAGGCATGATGTGTGTTCATAAACGTCCAAGAATGCAAGTAATCATCAATGATGCAGTTATGAATAATATATGGGGTGGTGCTAATGCCAATAAATGGTCAATCGAACCAGGCTGTATTGACAAAGACGGTTCTCAAGGTAAGGATGTCATTGCTTACCAAGGAAAAAAGATTGACCCATTGAACAAATACTCTGACTATGGTACCTGTTCAATGAGAGGTAATGAATTGGCATGTCATCAATCGAATGATTTTGATTCAGGTAAATCAGACGCTGATGATGGTCATCCTTTTTTTTTCCCGAGTGCATTTGATAAAGACAATATTATTAAGTTACGCTTAGCTTGTGATGCTAACAATGTAAATGCTGTTGCTGGTGTATTAAATACTGATTGTTTTGTTGCTACTAGACATTGGATTCAAGTCAATGTATATACATATCGCAAACAAATAACAATTTATAACAAATACACACAAACTTTATGTAAATGTAATCCACCACGTTCAGCTGCATATCAGGGAATAACTTACTCTGGTGCAACAAAATCTAAATTCCACACACCGAATGACTATGGTACAAATACAAAATCAGATCCAGATAATTCGCAAGCTAATGCAGAAACTGGATCCAATAAAGGTAAAAGGTCGGGTGATTTTGCTTGGTTTCCTCAAGGTACTGATCAAAAATACAACAGTTTCAATTCAGATCCTTGTGTTTTAAAGGCGGGCTTTGCTCAATGTAAAGCAGGTTATGGTTTGGGGACAAGTGGATGTTCTGGCCACTCGCCAAACAATGTGTTACAAAAATATGGTGTCTCTATGAGTGATATTAAACCTGGAAGTATTTCATGTCATAATGGACCTTTGGGTAATCCATTTGTAGATCGTTCTTCCATCAAAGCCGCAGTATGTACTGGTTGGTACCAGATTGATGATTATGATTATGGTGATGGATGTCCAGTTTGGGCTAATCAACAGAACAATGATAATTTGATCGTTATTAAAGGTAAAAATGTACCAATGCGTATTCCACCAGGTCAAAGGGGTCCGACAAAGAATAAAGCCTATAACAAGTATGACTATCACGAATCTCAATATGGTAAGACACACAAAGGTAATCATATTCATCGTTACCGTTGGGGTTGGTGGGGATGGGATCACATTCACAGACTACCAACCTCACATCAAACCTATTCGAATTGGATATGGCGTAGTGGAGGATGTTGGTGGTGTCCAAAGCGTATTCAAGGTTTCACAGATTCAACAAATCACAATACGGAGGAATTTGTTACTACTTGGGGATGGTGGGGTCCAAGGGTTAGTAGTAAGGGTCTAATTGAAAACTCTCACCGTATAAAGGCAAACACAGAAAACAGATGTAAACGCAAAGGCAGATATTCGTACGTTAAAGGAAGGATCAATGTATGTAATAAGTGGAAACCACAGCATTATGAAATTACAAAACGTGGAAATTGGCGCACACAAATGTCTTTTACTGCACGCAAAAATGATTTAATTAAACATTTATGGCGTACGTCAAAAGAATGGAAGTTAATCACAATACCTGCTGATAAAGTTATTTTTCCAATTGCTGAAGTTCACATTACATTATGTGCCAAAGAGCACGCTTGTCCAGCTGGTAAATACAAGGCTGATACCGGTTCTTGTACTCAATGTGCTGGTGGACGATATCGTAGAGAAGAAGATGTTGAAACAACTAAAGATCTCAGTGACAATGACTGGTGTTTAATTTGTGAAAAGGGTTACATTGAAAGTGATAGCAAAAGAAAAGAAAGTTGCTACAAAAAGTGTCCAGCTGGCAAATATTGTCTTGCTGGTTCCTATGAAGGGAGTGACAAAGTGAAAGATTGCCCCAAAGGACACTTTTGTCCAACAGGGTCATTTTCATATACATCAAGAAAATGTGCTGCGGGTCACTTTTGTAAAAAGAAATCAATTGATAAATTTGGTCGATCTAAAAAGAAAGACGATGCACAACAATGTAAAGGTGGATACTTTTGCCCTTCTGGTGCATTCAACAAAAAAGGTGGTGTTAAAAATGCAGATGGCTCAGTTTCTTCTAGTAAATTGTGTGCTGCTGGTTATTATTGCCCAAAAGGTGCTACAACACAATCTGTTTGTGGTACATTTGCTGAAGATAGTGGTACTACTTGGACAAATTACTGTCCAAAGGGTTCGTCTAAGACAACAAAAATTCCAAATGGATGGGTTGGTACCGGATGGTCCGAATCACGCAAATCATATACTGGAATTCGTAAATGTAGTAAAGGTAGATATTGTCATCGCAATGTATTGAAAACTGGCCGTGATAAAATTGATGGTATACTTTGTTCAGCTGGGCGTACTGGTTGGGCAGAAGGTAACATGTATGAAACCTGTAATGCTGCATGTCCAGAAGGTTATTACTGTGCTGCTGGTACTAAGTTACAATGGCCAAGTCCAAACGCCGCAACTACTGCTAATTGGGCGAGTATTCAATGTGGGAAAGTTGCTGGTAAATCAGATGCTCAAATTAAGCGTTTCACATCCGATTATTCTGCTAAAGCTTATTGCCCAGGTGGTACTAAAACAATTCTCTATGCACCAGATCCTCCAGCAAATCCTGATGACACAACATATTATACAATTGGTCCAAATGATAACTCTGGTTCTTTAATTGGTAATAAAGGTATTTGGCGTGTTGATCATGATTCAAATCGAGATAGATATTTAAATATGCGTGTCGGTATAAAATCATGCCAGAAAAATTACTTGTGTATTCATGGTGCACGTGCACCAGCATTAGAATTTATTTCTAAAAGTGCTGTTCTTTTTGATGTAGCTAGTTATGACGGTGTGAATACTTGTGGTGGCGACAAATGGGAAACAATTACTGCCATGACAGCAACTCCTAATGATGCTATTAAATCACAATCAGGTGTGGGTTACCTATCCACTTATGCCACAACAAGAAATACAGTTACCATTACCGTTGATCACAGAATTAGTGTTGGTATTAAAAGTGATGATAATTTATTTAACAAAGCTGTGTACACAGTCACAGATAGTATAGGCGGTACATCATTGTTTGAAGGCACTGGTTACGACTCTTTGAATAACGACAATGAAGGCGTCATTAAATTAGTTAATGGTAAAGCTGTGTCATTTGATAAAGGTAATAGAGGCCACAAAACGCGTCAAATTACTGTTACTGCAACTAGAGCATTGGCAGCTGATACATCATTGAAAATTAAAACAAGAAAAGCATGCCTAATTAATGTGAAAGTTCGTAATTCAAATGATCGTCCTTGGTTAACAGAAGGTCAAGTTAGAAATATTGAGGAACAGTCACCTGTTGATTTTTTGATATCAACACCAGTTGAAGCACATGATTATGACGATGGTCAGTCTTTTGAATTTGAGTTAGATAGTGCCAAATTTGGAGGAAGGGGTACCTTTGATGAAACAAATTTACAGGATGTTACAGACGAAAACAAATTGCCCTTTTCTATTGGTAAATGTTCTGGTATATTGAAAGTAAAAAATGATATCTTGCGTTACGATAATGATGTTGTTAATGGTATCACTAAATCAAGATTGTACACTTTGGCAATTAAAGTAACAGATCAAGATTCTGATTACCAAGATTTTGACAAACTTGCATGCAATACTCAGACACATGGAGTGGCTCCAAGTGCACCAGATGCTGTTAAAGGTATTTACTGTCAAAAGGTGAATTATGGTACTATTGAAGTTGAAATTATGAACAAAAATGATCCACCTTACTTTTCATCTACTGATAAAATAAATAATGCGGGTTTCACTGTTTCTGAAAACGCACAACTTGATGATTTAGTCGGGAAAATTGCTGTTTCTGATCCAGATGCCGATGAAGCTGGTAAACATACTTTCAAAGTTATTAAACTTGATTCACACGATGGATTTAAAATTGATCCAGATACTGGTGAAATTCGTGTAAAACGCACATTAGATTTTGAGGATAAGAAAAAATATCGACTTAAAGTACGTGCAACCGATACAGGAGGATGGAAGAAGATCCCCTTAAGTGTTGATTCATGGATTGACATAACGGTGGAAGACGCTAATGACGCACCAACTATTGCTGCAACACTGGATGCATCAGCTGATGAAAATGCAGTTAATGCGGTTGTTGTATCAGAATTGAAGGTAATAGAAAAGGATGTTAAACCGGAATGGAATACTATTCAATTTAAATTTACTGCAGGATCATCTGATGATTTTAACCTTGTACAAAGTGGTGGGAAATGGCAACTTCAAACCAAACGTGGTTTCGATTATGAAACTGAAAAAGAAATTAAAGTAAAAGTTTTTGCTCATGACAATGATGAATCGTCAAAAAGTAGCGATATGACAATTACAGTTAAAGTAAATGATGTTAATGAAGCTCCAAGTGTTTCTGGCTACACCGTTCATGTTGAAGAAAACGTTCCTAAGCGTGCTGCTTGCAAGAGTGGTGATACATCAAAATGTGCACCTTCTAATGTTGCACTCACATTTGACATGGTTGATGGTGGACAAAGTCACACTTATTCATTTGTTTCAACGACCTCTTTATTTACTATTGATGCCAACTCTGGTGAAATTAAAACAATTGATTCTTTAGACTTTGAAACAACTGCGCAATACACTCTTGATGTTAAAATTGAAGATGATGATAAAGACACACCCTTAAATGCAGAGTTTCAAGTAATTGTTCAGGTCAAAGATGTAGATGAAGCTCCTTACATTATGGATGATGATGCGGGTAATGATGTAGAGTTTGTGTGTACAGCAGTATCAGAAGATGCTGAACAAAATCATGAAATTTGTGTCATCAAAACTAAAGATCCCGACACCAGTTCCCAATTTAGATTGGGAATTGAAACTACGATTTTGTCAGGAAACGAGGATGATTTATTCGCACTTTCACTTGATGGATCTTTGAAAGTGAAAAAAGCTAATTATAAGTTAGATTTTGAAAAGAAAAAGAAACACGAATTAACCATTCGAACTGCAACCTGTACGAAAGGTTCTGGAGCCAAAGAAGTCTGCCCCTGCGCTAGTTGTGGGTCTGAGGCTGGTTATTCCATGTTAAAAACTGACAAGAAAATTGATGTCACTTTGATTGATTCAAATGAAGCACCAGAAATCAAAATGGATACAAATTCAGAGGGTAAATCTACTGGAGAAATTAAAAGAGAGGTCAATGAAATTAGTACTGAAGGAACCAATGTCGGTAAAGTAATCGACTGTGAAGATGAAGACAAAAGCGATCAATCTTCTGATGGTGGGTGTACAGCAACCTGCATCGTTGTTGATCACCTGGATGAAAACAAAGTTCAACTTCCTTCTACCCATGTATGTCATCAAGCAAATCCTGCAGATACTGGATGTTTTAAAATGAATGGGTATCAGCTTGAAGTTGCAGATGGTGTAACTCTCCCAAATGTTGGTCTTGCGGCTCAAAAATTGCTTGTTAGAGTTCAGTGCTATGATCGTGCTGGTACAATTGATGCTGTTTCCACATGGACCAACACTGACTCTACATTTAGTTCCGCATTGTTAGATACGGTAGATATGAAAGTCAGTATTGAACCAATTAATGAGAAACCTAACATAGCGAATAAAAAATGTTATCTATTTGAAAATCCAAAAGCTAAAACAAAAATTTGCACACCATTTGGCACTAAGAATATTGACGAGGAAGTAGATGAAGGTATTCAAAAATTGAAATATTCCATTTCAAAAGGTAATAACAAAGGCTATTTTTCAATTAATAAGGATGATGGCCAACTTTCAGTTAAAAAGAAGGATGATTTAGATTATGAAAAGCAAAAAGATAATGATGGTGTTGCACGTTTTACTATTACTGTTACTGTTGAAGATGATGACCCCAAAAATGTACAAAAGGATACGGCGGAGGTAGATATTTATATTCTTAATGTAAACGAGAAGCCAAATAAAGTTACAAAGTGGGAATGCAAAGATGTTTCTGAAGATTCCAATGTTGGTGATAAAGTTTGCGATCGTGTTCTATACAATACAGATGGTTCCCGTAAAGACACGGACCCAGAAGGAGAAACTAATCAAGTCTTGTCCTTTAGAAGTGGTAATGACGATGGAATTTTTGAAATATCAAATGAGGCTAGTACATACAGTCAAATTACAATCGCTTCATCGGCAAAATTAGATTACGAAAACAAAAAAGAGCATACACTGCAAGTTCGATTAGAAGAACCTCGCTGGTCAATAAAATCTGAGGATTATCGTGGTGCAATGTGGTATGCTAAGAATGGTGCTGCTTGTCAAAATTGGGATAAACAATCTCCACGTACGCATAATTTTAGCCCTACTGATGCATCATTAAACGATCAAGGACCAGTTTACAATACATCTGGTTTATTGGAGACAACTCTTGACTACATTACCGATGAAATTGTTTGTAAAGATATGAATGGTAAATGGAGCAACAGTGAATGTATCGTTGAAGGTTTAACGCAAGGTGTGTGTCGTGATCCTAATGGAGAAAAGGGTCAAATTTGGTGCTACACAACGACTGGTGACAAAGAATGGGATTTTTGTGATGAAAATTTAGAGGCAGAAATTGAAGTTACAGTGAAAATTATGGATACAAATGAAGCACCCACACTTAAAGTACCAAAAACTGAAATTAAAGTCTATGAAGATGATAATAACGGCAAAGAAATTGGTAAAAATTTTCGAGGTGAAGACAAGGATGATGGTGATTCAGTAACATACTCAATAACTGACGATGCAAATGGTCGTTTCAGCATTATTTCTTCCACAGGTCAAATAAAAGTAAAGGATGCATCCAAGATTGATTATGAAGTTGACACATATCATACTATTAAAGTAAAAGTGACTGATAATGGGTGTGGTTGTAAAAATTGTGCAAATTGTAAGGTAAAAATTGATTCTGATTGTGTTGATACAGATTGGTGTGATGAAAAAACTGGTATCACTGACCAAACTACATGCGAAGCACAATCGGGTACATGGGACGAAAATGCTGGATCAGATGCCTCTGATCAATGTACAATGAAATCTGGAAAAACAAAAGGAGAAGCGTGTCATGATGGTACTGGGGATGTTAAATACAAGTGTAAAAAACAAGATACCCCAACAATTTCAACTGAAATTAAAGCAAATATTACTGTTCTTGATGTCAATGAGGCTCCATCTATCACTACATTAACTGTGTCTGATATTGCTGAAACATTAAAACAAAAGAATGCCAAAGACGAAACAAATGTTATTGCGACACTAAATATTGATGAACCTGATTCTGGTGATACTCATACTTGTAAAATTATCAGTGGTAACAGCAATGATGCGTTTGGTTTACATGCAACAGAATTTACTTTATATGTACGTAACGAATCTGCTATTGATTTTGAAGCAGGTACGACTGAATACAAAGTTGAAGTTGAGTGTACTGACGCCGGAGGTTTAAGTGCAACTATGATGTCAACGTTGACAATTGTGGATATAAATGAGCCACCAAGTATCACCGATGAATCTATGACAATTAAAGAAAATGCTGCTGCAGAATTATACCTAAGTGATGGCGATGAAGTAACAGTTACAGATGTAGATAATGGTGGTGATGTTACTGATCATGTTGTTAAAATTATTGATGGTGATACTAGTGGCTTGTTTGCTATGGATGGTACTGCATTAAAAGTGCAGGCCAGAGAATGGCTGTATAAAGTGGACGAGGATTCAGATGAATATGCTAATCCAATGGTTTTCAGCAAAACTGGTACAACCGGTGAACTTTCTGTTACTTGTCCATCAGATCAAAAAATCAGTTTTGGTTTCACTCATCAATACAGTGCTGGTGAAGGTTTGAACTACGCCTCAACATTGGTTTTAAAAGGTGCTAGGCATGTCAATGAAGCCATTGATCAAATTGACATGAAATTGGTTTCTTCTTCTTTATCGACTCTCAGTATAGGCCATTATGATGACAAGTCCTATGGATTTGTAAATGCAAACTTTGAAACTGGATCCAAAAAAACGACTAGCTTCTCACCAGAATCCTGGGTTGGAGAAGGTAATGTTTACACTGTTGCAAGTGGTGATTTCGATTGGAACAACGGTATGGTTACCTCTTCTGGTTCTAAATATTACGTTGCTCTTGAAGGTAGTTCAAGAGATGGAAAGGTTGCTGCATCCATTCAGCAAACACTTAAGAAGCTTCCTACTGGTGAAAAGGTAACCCTTGAATTTGGTGTTGCTAGAAAGTCGACTGATTCATCTATATCAAACGGTGTTGAAGTTCATGTCAGTGGTGTTGGTCGAGTATTCCCTTCAAGCGGGGGGATTACCAATCCAACATTCAGTGATGGATATTGGTACATTGGAAAAACGTCCAAGTACAAATATCTTACACCAAAAGGATGGACTTCTTATGGTAATGTTGTTATTGCATCTTCATGTAATAGTGCATGGGGTGGTTTATGTACCAAATCTGGGGCTTCACATTACCTGACAATTCAAAAATCCAAATCTAAAATTTCTCAAAAAGTTGAACATTTACCAGTTGGTATAGATCTGAAATTAGATTTCTTTGCCGCATGTCGTCCGTATTATGGGACTTCTGCAAAAATGGCTTTATTCATCAACAGAGTAAAAATGGAAACTTACGGTTGCAGTGATATTGGTTCATCAACAGAATTTACCAAAAAATCAATCATATTTCAAGCTTCATCTGATGGTATTGCTGAATTAGAATGGTTGAATGATTCTCCTGAGGGTGATCAGACTATTTTTTTGGATAGTCCATCCATTGTACTTCCTTCTGCAGGTTTAGTCTTTTCTAGTGGGGCTGGTCGTAGTTGTAGTGAACGCTGTTCCGATTTAGGTTTGACTTGCTTGGCAGGTCATTCAGACAACGCTGCAGCTGGCGATGATCAGTCTGATATCCACTGTCGTGGAGTATCAACTGAGAGTGCTCTAAATATTAAATGGGGCGATTCCTCAAAATATTTTGCTGATAAATGTGATGATAAACAAGCCAATAAACAAGGTTGTTGTCGTTGCGGCTCTGCTGCACCGGCTACAGCACCATTCAATATCGATTCGGATAATTTTTTCGAACGCCACAGTGTTTCATTTATTGCACCCTCAGCTGCTGCCGAAGTAAAAATTATGAACACAGCACCTAACGACGGAAATGCTCGTACAGTTTTAATAGATCACCCACAAGCGTACTGGTCTGGTACTCCTGGACCAGTTGCTCAAGCTAACATTGAGTTTGGAGCCAAATCAAATCAAAAAACTTCAATTACTAAATTAATTGTGAGTCCAGTATCTGGTAAAGACGAATGTGGTCCTGTCATGCTTGAAAGGTGTGGTTCATGGGATTCTACTAATAATGAATGTCATCGTTACCATACGGTTGCATCCTTTGCCCAAGGAGCAGAATACACATTGAATAGCAATGTTGCTACAGATTCGAGAAGATGGCGTATCTCTCCATTAACAACTCTTCCAGTGGAATTTAGCGGTTCAAGATGTTCCGATGGTACTAATGCAGGTGTTGGTGTAACTTCCGCTCGTGAATGTCAAGAAAAATGTGATGCTGAAGCAACATGTAAATACTTTTCTTGGAATCCAGAAGGAGAAACAGGTACAATGAATGCAAATGATAGATGTGTTTGGTCAACAGAAGCACAATGTGATACAAAAGCAGCTGGTGCATATGTTACGTACAAAAAAGCGTCTAGCGACGTTCGATCAATTGATTTTCCACAAAGAGGTACAAACAAATTTGTCCGCATTGAAACACCAAGTTCTTTTGCTGGTAAGAAAGATTTTACAGCCTCATTTTGGTTAAAATTAACAGATAAGAACGCTGTTCACCGAATTATGTCAAAACAACGTGCAACTGGCACCGGATGGAACTTTGCAGTTTCTAAACAAGAATTAAGTTTTGGTGGTATGGGAAGTCCAACAAAATTTTGGAAAAGTGGATTTACAAAACTTGAAGTGGGTACTTGGTACCATGTTGCAGGTTCCTTAGGTAATGGCAAAGCTAATCTTTACATCAATGGTGTATTACAAGCAAGCAAAACAGTTCCATTATCTCAAGAAGCCAGCACTGATGGCAACCAACCAATTGTTATCGGACGCGAATGGGATGAAACATCCGTCGGGTGGACTTCTTCGAATAAAAATTTGGCTGGAGGGCGCAAATTAACTGGTGCGCGTGTTGCTGAAATTGCTGTTTGGGACAAAATTTTAACTACAGATGAAATTACACAGCTTGCCGAATCTTCGGCTGGTGTTGAAGATATTGAACCAACAAAAATTGTCGTTTACGTCAGAGGTATTGGTAGTGATGGTGAACTTGCTGTTGGTACAAATGGTGTTGATGCAGCAAATGTTAAAGCTTTGAGCAAAATTTCTTCTTCATCCACAGTTACAAAGATGGATGCTGTTGAGGATAGTCCTGCAATATTTTCTGTATCGGCCAAAGCTTCAACCATCAAACAGTGTGGTATGTCTGTATCTATTCTTAGTAGTAGTTCAACAGCTGGTGCTGCATGTCTAGCAGCAAACAATAAAGTTTGTAAACCTGGTGAACAATCTTGTGAGCAACAACTTTGTGATACACCAGGTACAGACATGTCCAGAATATGGGCTATGTGCCAACCAGCTGCGTCTAATTCGGATCTTCAAATTCATCCCAATGATGCAATTGATGCTAGTGTTAGTGGCGGTGTTGGTCAAACTGTCTCTTGTCCAGCTGGCAAAGTTATTGCGTTTGGTTGGTCAATCCAAACGACAAATGATGCTGGTGATAAAGCTGATTGCGTTCGTGCTAACACAAAAATGTGTAGCAAAGGTGCCTCATCTTGTTCTCAAGATTCATGCAACACACCAGGAAATGACCTTCAAACTATTTACTTGTTTTGTCAACCGAAAGCGAGTCTTCACGGATCGCCAGTTGTTTCTTCAACTGGTGGTAAATCAATTAATTGCCCAGCTGGAACAACTGGACAAATTTGCAACGATGTCAAAACTGAACAAACTTTACAATGTCCAAACAACGCGCAGGTTGTTTTCGGTTTTGGTATTCATACAACTACAACACTGGATGCACAATCTGCTTCTAGTATCCAACGTAATTTGGAGACTACTTGTCAATACTCAAAGCGTTCTTGTACTTTCCCTTTTGCACGTGACACAGTTGGTGATGATGTGACATTTATGTTTGCATTATGTGCTGGGGCACTTGATTTTGAAACTCAGCCAACCTTTGATCTGACATTAGAGGTTACAGATCCAGGAGGACTAACAGCTAGATCAACAGTTTCTGTTGAAGTAGATAATCGTAATGAACAACCTCGTATATATGATTCTATTCATGAAGTCCACGAAAATTCAAATATAGGCACATTAGTTGGCAAACCAGTTGATGCTGTTGATGCTGATGAGGAGGATGCACTTCGATTTTACATTACAGGCGGTGATGGCTCTTCCATTTTTAATATTGGATCATGCGATGGTCAAATTAGTGTCAAAAAAAATGAGCTTGACTATGAATTAAAAAAGACATATACTTTGAAAGTGATGGTTCAAGATGACGGTAAAAATCCAGATAAATTAACAGATACAGCAACAATCACAATTGATCTGATTGATGTAAACGAACCACCACATGTTATGGATATGACATGTGCTGTTGCGGAGGCAAAAGATTTTGCTCGTCGTGAGGCTGTCGCCATTCGCTTAATAGGAGGTGCAAATGCTATGGTAGGACGCCTCGAGTACCGTGTTAATGGTAAGTGGGGATCAGTATGTAGCTGGAGCTCTTTGAGTGCAGCTGAACAACAGAAAAATGCTCGCGCTGCCTGTCGTCAATTAGGCTTCAAAGAAAATGATGCTAATGATGGCACTTACTTGGGTGTAACTGGATCAGCTTCTGCCTCCCAAAATAACCCAACCATTGCCACCTTAAATTGTGCCGATGGTACTGAGTTAAGTTTACGTGAATGTAGTGGATTTGATGCTACTATTGCATGTACAAAAAATGAGGGTGTTATGCTTGCATGTGCAAGTCCATGGGCAGATATGGATTGCAATATTGGCCCACAGCAAACGGATCCAGATGATACTGGAGCGATTCAAAAAGAGGATGGTATATGGTCCATCGTAGCTGGTAATGTTGGTACACCATGGCCAGTCTTTTATATTGAGCCTACAAACGGTCGTATTGGAATTTCTGAATTTGCAACTGCTGAATCAAGAGCTCTCTTTTTAAATACCGAGGCGTTTGAGGAGCATATTTTGGTTGTCCGATATGAAGATACTGGAGGCTTAAGCGATGATGCTAGCGTTGTCATTAAAATCGAAAATCAAGCTGAAAGACCATACTTTGAAGAGAACCCAAGTATTGAAACTCGCTACGTTGATGAAGAGGCTGATGTTGATACACGTGTTGGTCTACCACTTGTTGCAGACGATCCAGATGATGGTGAGGGTGATAACTTAGTATATTCTATGACCTCACAAAAGAAATTAGTTAACGGTGGTGATGTTAATATTTTTAAAATTGACGAAGCTACTGGTCAAGTTTCAGTTGCAAAAGCTGGTAAATTAGATTTTGAAACCATGAATCAATATACTGTTGTACTTAAAGTTGAAGATGGGGTAGGCGGAGAAGAATTTGCAACACTTACCATTCGTATTAATGATTTAAATGAAGCTCCCACGGGAACGAAAGCTGATTTCTTCTTTCGTGAGGATGCTGATGCCAATGATGTTGCCACTGTATCTAGTTCTAGTCTCACAATCAGAAAATTGGAATCTACTGATGAAGACAACGGGAAATGGGGATCTGGGGAATATCAAATTATTAAACAAACTTATGATAAGTGGGACAACGAGCAAGAGAAAAATGTTGCGCATGAATGTGAAATTGTTAAATTGGATTCAACAAGTGGTGGACTTATGTTAACCGATACGGCTGGACTTAATTTTGAAAAATATGAAGAATATGCCATTCAAATGAGGTTTACTGATGGTGGTGGAATTTCAGATGACTATACTGTAAATGTTCTGATTGTTGATATTAATGAAAAGCCGATCATTCCAGGTGGGAAAAGTGTCAATATCGATGAAAATAGCGATAGCGGAGATCTGGTCGTTGAACTTGATGTTGATAATGTTGATGTTGACGATGACACAAAAATTGACTGTAAATTAATGTCTGTAGACAATGACGGTGAAAAATATTTCCAATTGACCGAAGTTGCAGATTCAAATAAAATTCGAGTTGAAGTTGCAGGCAATGATGTGTTGGATTTTGAATACTTGAAAGAAAAACAAGATAATGTAAAATTTGAAATCATGATTGAATGTAGGGATCGTGGTATTGTCGGTGTTGCTGAAGGTGAAGCAACGACTGAAAAACTAGCCGATTTTAAAACAGTCGAGGTTACTGTCAAAGATATCAACGAAGCACCAAAATTCCCACCACAACTATTTCAATATAAAATGCCAGCAGACGAAGAAGCTGGACGTAATTTGGGACAAATTGTTGCCTTAGATGAAGATGATGGTGATAAAGTTACCTATACAATTGAAACTGGTGGTGCATTTAATGTCGGTAACGCTACCGTCAACGGAAGTCAAGTTGATGTCCCGGGTGTATTTGGAATTGGAAAATATGATGGTATGCTTTATGTTGCAAAATCGATGCTTGTTGAACAGGAAACCGTTATGATTTTACCAATTACAGCAACTGATAAGTTAGGTGCAAGTACAACAAAAAATGTTTTTGTTAACATTCTGAAACCTTACAACAAACGTCCAACAATTTATGATGCTGAACGTACTGTCGATGAAAATTGGATTAATAAACCAGTTGGTACTCCACTTACATGTATTGATCACCCAATTGATGTTGCACGTGGTCAACGACTGACTTACACTATTGAAGACGGAAACGGAATTGGTAACTTTGTTATTAATTCATGGACTGGTCAAATTAGTACCTCACCAAATGCTGTGATTGATTTTGAAAAGGGACCAACACAGTATAAATTGACAATTCAATGTCAGGATGATGGTGTAGGTGAATTAGCAGACACAGCAACTCTCTCAATATCTGTATTGGATCATAATGAACCTCCTTATATTGAAGAAGATGAAGCTGGCGAGGCAACAATATTTGAAAATACACCAGAAAATTACATTGTTAATGGTGAATTTAATGAAGGAGAAGATATTAAAGGTATGTTGAGATGTCAAAGTAAATGGGCCTGTCAACACTTTCTTGGCAACGGCAATGACAAATATTTTAATCATGTTAATACATATAATTGTGCATCTTGCAAAATTGTCCAACAAACTGCAATTACGCCAACAAATCATTCGACATATTCTGGTTATGTTTTAAGAATTGATGGTTCACACGAAAATCAAGTTTACACAGCATACACTGGTATAGAAATGGCTGTCTCTTATCCTGCTGATATTATTGTCAAAGCATGGGTTAAAGTCAGTGCAGATTATAGCTGTAACACCAATATCCTCCGTGCAACTGCTTACAAAGAATCCCCTCCAAACATAAATTGGAAAAGTTCTGAATATGTTTCAGCTGATGGTACTGGTGAAGGAACATTTCCTAATACAGATCAAAGAGATGAATGGGTTGCAATAAAAGTTTCCATGACATTAGAAAAATCAGTTGATCATCCTAAAGTCGAACCAGACAATGATTTAGATGGTTGTTCTGATCCACGTGCTGATGAAACTGTACGTATGGTTGCCATCTCTCTCCATACACATCGAGGTTGTACTAGTGAAGCAGGTGATCCGAGAGGTACAATTGAATTTACAGGACTCCGTGTCATTGAACAGCAATCAGTAAGCCAAGCAATGTTTAAAGATGCCGATGACAGAGATGATAAATTGTCTTACTCATTAGTTGACAATGGTGCTACACCTTTCCAAATCAGTGATAGTGGTGAAATGTCAATTATTGATGCTGATCCTGCAACGCTTGGTCTGTTACTTAATTATGAAAAAATGGCTTCCTTCACTATTATGGTCCGTGGTACTGATAAAGGCACCCAAGGACAAGATCCACCAAGTTCGTTATCTTCACAAGGACCATACAAAGTCAATTTGTGTAACCGTAACGATCCACCCATCCTATTTCCAACAACTGTATCAGTTGATGAGAATTCTCCATTTAAAACAACAGTCGGTCCACCACTTCCATTTTACGAAGAAGACATTGGTCAAGAGTTATTCTTTACCATTGAAGGTGGAAATATCCCTAAAGATGCTGCACAGGATATTAAACCTGAAGTTAACCGGGATGGATCAGGTATGGTAGAAAAGGGTAAATGGTTTCATGTTACTCGATGGAATGTTCTTGGGCCATTTCACAATGCTAAAACTGTTGGTTGTGGTACTAAAAGTTCTAACATTGGCGGTGTTGAATCCGATGTTGGCAGTGGTGTAGATGGTTGGTTCCCTGTCGCTGGTGGACCAAATCCTGACCCATCACCAGCTGATAAATACAAAAATTTAAAATGGTTGCTATGGGATACTGGCTCAAGTGGTAAAATTAACTTTCAACGTGCTAAAGCACCAACTATGGGTACTGGCATTGATTATGCTACCGCATACGCTGCAACTTACATTTATTCAGATGAGAATAGAGTAGATGTTGATATGGCTGTCGGTTCTGATGATGGTATCATGACATGGTTAAATGGTGAACTTGTAAATGATCTGAGTACGTTTAACAAATGTCGTAGTGCGGCATCTGTGGCACAAAATGTTGCCAAAGTTACTTTAAACAGAGGTGAAAATATTGTCATGATAAAAGTAACCGAAAGATGGGGTAGTTGGGCTGGTATTTTGAGTTTTAGTTCCACAACAGGTATCTTTGCCTCTAATGTACGCCTGTCGGATGCTGCTCTTGCTTCATTAGAAGGCAAATTTCATGATTATTCGGTATTTAAATTTAGCGAAAGAAAACTTGCCCAATTAATTGTTTGGGATGAAAAATACATTGATTATGAGATGCAAAATAAATATGTCTTAACTGTTCGTGCAACTGATAATGGGTTGGGTATGATGTCTGATACTGCTACAATTACAGTACAAATTGATGATGTTAATGAACCACCTACTATTACAGGTGCAATGACCATTACAGTTGACGAGAATACTTGTGGTTTAGGCAATGTGTTTAAGAATACATGCGTTGGTGCTACTACTGTTACTAATATTGATGTCGTTGATCTTGAAGATGATGTCGATGCACAACTCAGTACAGCATTTTCTATTGGTGGTGGAAATGAATTCTTTCAGATCAGTCAAAATGGAGACATCCAAATTAAATCGGGTAAATGGTTAGATTTCGAAGATCAAGCCAAACACTCTCTAATAATCATCATTAAAGATTCTGGAGGATTAGTCACATCTGAAACAATGACCATTAATGTTCGTAATAGAAATGATCCTACATATTTATCACCAACATCATTAAAGACTGCCGAAAATAAGAATACAGGTGATACCATTGGTGCACCTCTAGTGGCCTTTGATTCTGATCTTCCCTCAAAATGTACCTTTCCATTTATTTACAAGGGTGTATCATACTCAAAATGTGCGAAAATTGACAACGGGGGAAAACATTGGTGTGCACATAATGCTATTTATGAGTCCAAAAAATGGTCCGTGTGTGATGAGATACAGGAATTTCGTTATCGTATTAGTGAACAAGATATTACTGGTGCCTTTGATATCAACTCACAGACTGGTCAAGTTGTTGTTGGTACAGTGAAGATGAATTATGAAAAAGTTAAATCTTACATTATTAGAGTTGAAGCCGTTGATTGTGAAGGAATGGCAGGTGATTGCGCTGAAGCGTTCAATGATCCTGAAAATCATTTAATTAGTGAAGCTACTATTAATATTGCTGTTGTTGATATAAATGAGTCACCATCAATCTCTGATGTTGAGGTTTCAGTCATGGAGGATGCTGGTGCTTACGAACCATTTGGTGAGCCTGTTATTGCTACGGATCCAGACATATATGTTGAACAAAAATTGAGATACACAATTGATGGAGGTAATGATGATGGTTTGTTTGAAATTGAAGGATGTAGTGGTCAATTAAGTTTAACAGAGATTGGTGCTGCTATTGATTTTGAAAATGTACGCAAGTATGCTTTGACAATTAAAGTTGAAGACATCGGCGGCCTTTCTGATACAGCTTCAGCAATTGTAACTGTTCTTGATGTCAACGAACCACCAATATTTAAGTCCCAAAAATTTGATGTTGATGAGAACTCACGAGTTGGTGCATCTGTTGGAACTTTGTTCCCAGCTTCGGATCCAGACTACCCAGAAAATACACAAGAGACTAGCAAGGGAAGTACTTGTGAACTTTGGAGTACCACGTCGGCTTCAGCGTTTTCTACCTTCAGTTATGCACTTGAAGGAAATTTCTGTCGTAGCGCAGAAAATAAGATAACCGCTTGGTGTTTTGTTGGTCAAAGCAAGCAGGAGTGCCAACATCAAGATGTTCGTTACACAATTACTCGAGGTAACAGTGATGGACTTTTTGCTGTTCATACCAGCACAGGTGAAATTACTGTCGCACGTGCAAAATTAAATTTTGAAGTATCTATGTTCCACTCTATTGAAATTACCAGTTGTGATATTATGTCTGTTGGAGGAGCTGAAGTTGAAGACACTACATTTGGATGGTCAAAGAGATCCGTAGACAAAACAGGAACGTACTCACACGAAAGTCTATGCACATCAGCTATGATCACAATTAAAGTTAATAATATTAACGATCAGCCAGTCATGATGGGACGCAGCATGGTTATTCGATCTGTTGCAGAGAACTCAGAAACTGGAACCAAACTTCCAACACTGTTCCGTGCCAGAGATCAAGATAGTGGAGATCAAATGTATTGGGCGTTAGAAGATCATCTTGATTTATTTGCTATTAATAATAAGGGAAGAGTATATGTACAACTTCGCAATCAAAAAACATTGGACTTTGAAAACCGCGACTCATACAAATTAACGGTTATTGGTCGTGATCGCAAACTCATCACAGCTAACGATGTCTTGTTTACAAAAGCTACTGTCATTATTAAACTTCGTGATGTCAATGAACCTCCATCCATCAGCAGTAATTCTGATACTGTACCAGAAGACGCATCTGAGGGAACTCGAGTCGCTCCAGTATTTAATGTTGTAGATCAAGATAGTTCTCAAATATATGAGTGGTCTATTGCTGGTGGTAACACCAACAATATCTTTGTCATCAATGGAGCTGGTGGAAACAATGGCATTGGAGGAATTACTGTCGGGCAAGTTGGTGGAAAAGCAAAAATGGATTTTGAAAGTCCAAATTTGAACAAATTCTCATTGTCAATTAAAGTACGTGATGCTGCAACACCATCTCAAGAAGGAAAATCATCTCTTGTCGCTCAAGCCACGTGCTCCATTACTGTCACTGATGTTAATGAAGCACCAGCATTTGCACCAGAGAATGATTACACTCGCACGATCCAAGAAAATGCTGATAAAGATACAATTGTAGGTGGTGGTGCTGGTATTCTTGCAGAAGATCAAGATGCCGGTGATACTGCACGTTTAACATACAGCTTGGATCCGATATCTTCTTCTCCTTACTTTCAAATTGACTCTTTGACTGGAGTTATTTCGACAAATGTAGCTGATGGCAGTAGTGTCTTTGATTATGAACATGACGAAAGTCGTCTTAACGGATTTGATGTCACTGTTGTTGCAACAGATGCTGGTACCCAAGGTGATGGCATTAATCCATTAACAGCTTCTGTCACTGTTAATATCCAAATGACAGATGTAAACGAACCACCAATTCTTCTCGATACACGTCTAAAAATTCCAGAAACTGCACTTCGTGGTGCTTTTGTTGGTGGTGCTGTAAAAGCTGTGGACTATGATTTGAACGGTGGTCAAACATTAGTCTTTTCACTTCATCCAGCATATTCTTGGGGTGCTGACACAATGAATGAAACAAATTCACTGCGACCTTGGGACGAAGCAAGTGGAACTTGGATGACTAAAGGTAAATGGGCTGAATCACAAGTTAAAGAATTGATTTGCTCCAATGATGCTTCAAAAGATTGTGCTATAGATAGTGACTGTCCAGATATTGTTGTAGGCACCGAAACCAAATCTGGCACATGTAAATTGTGGACATCGTTTAAATTTGGAAACTTTGGTTCTGGTCCGTTTTATGAAAATTCAGATGCTGTTGCCATTGAAGAAAATAATGGCTCAGGAAACGAAGGTAAAAGTGCAAAACGTATTTGTAATGGTATTGTTAATGGGCAGCTAGAAAAATACAAACAGATTTATCGTACAGATGGGGGAGATAAAGATGAACTTTATCCAAAATGCACAGTTGAAGGTGAACAAATCATTTTCAACAAAAAACTTGGTAAAAATCAATTGGTTAATATTAGAAAGGTGACAGGTAATCTTCATCCGTCCCACTTTTTGGATGCTGACTACTACGACTTGGATGGAGAAAAGGTATTAAAATACAAACCAACAGAAGCTTTTTTCAACAATGCGTGGAGAGATGTCAATTGGGGATTAGGAACAGATATCCTCTCTGATGGTATCACCACTGCCACTGCATTACCTTTTCATGGTTTATTTACTATATCAGAGCAAGGTCAAGTCAGAGTAAATCGTGGACCATCAGAGGGGACGTTTAACCCATTCTTATCATCCGATGATGGTGTAAATCTTTACAGTGCCCGACTTTGCGTGAAAGACAGTGGATTTGCATCACCAAATGCACAAGGCGCTATCAAAACCTGTAAAAAACTAACTATTGAAATTATGAAGAGCAATGAACCACCCATTCTTCCAAAGGGTCGTATTGCAACAATCAGTGAAAACACCCCTCCAGGTACTGTTGTTGGTGTACCAATGCTTGGTACCGACCCGGATGATGGTGATGTCTTATCATATGAAATTACAGGAGGAAACGATTTGGGTATATTTACTATTGGTACTGATACTGCTGTCATACAAGTCTCACCAAATGCTGTTGTTGATTATGAGCGTCGTTCATCATATCGTCTTGTTATTGCAGCAACAGACAAGTGCATGTCTGATTGTTTCTCTGGCCGTGATACAATGGACATGTCTTCATCATCTGTCATGATGATTCTTATAAATGATGTTAATGAAGCACCAACTTTAGTTGGTACTTCTTGTGTTATTGATGAAGTTGTACCAGCAAATACACAGTGTGAACACACAGCAGAAAAAAAATTAAGTGCTTTGGTAAAAGATGAGGATGCAAATGAAATATTTACTTATTCTTTCCGCGTTGGCAAAGGAACTTATTCACAAACGTCCAAAGATGGTGTGTTCAATATTGATTTGAACACTGGTATCGTATCAGCTGCAGGTGTGACAATTGATTATGAAATCAAACCACTTTATCGTTTACCAGTGGTAGCATTTGATAAAGGTGGAATTGGGTCGAATGAAGTTAAATTTGATGTTTATGTACAAAATGTTAATGATGCTCCTGTACTTCCAGATCGTTACTCCATTTCGTTGCCTGAAAATTCCCTTGCAGGCTACCGTGTTGGTGCACCAATTCCAGGAACAGATCAAGATTCGAATGATCGTTTGATATACAAATTAACTGGTGAAAATTGCTGGTCTGAAGACACTGTTGGAGGCAAAGGTTCTTTTGTGCCACCATTGTCTGCAGGTGTATCCAAAGTTGGTGAAAAACCAAAATCAGTATCATTTGAAGTATCTGCATCGCAAGAATCAAAAGTTCAACTTCGTACTTCTCAAAGTGATAGTCGCTCATCCTATGAAATCAGTTTTGGTGAAAATGCCAATACGGCTTCATTTATTAGACGCTGTGATACAAATGGTGTCTGCAAAGTTTTAGTTGAATACCCAGAACCACCAAAATTAGGTGAAATTGAGTACACAATTGATGGTCAATACGTTTTTGAAATCAAGAAAGATAGTGATAGAATATTTAAACCATCTTGTAGTGATACCACATATACAACTAAAGTTACTTGTGAATCAAACAGTTTCATATGGAATTCAGATACATTTAAAAAATTCAATGTTCTATCTGTTGGTGAATTTGGATTGATAAATGCAGCTGGTGAAAAGAATTGCGACGATATCTCAAATTGTGAAGCAACAGCATGGGATGGACCACGTGAAAATGCGGCCATCGAATTTACTGTTTCGGACGATTTGGAAGCCAACTATGGTTACACTCTTCAATCTATTAATATTGCAAAGGCAGAAAAATCTTCAGAAAGTTTTGCTTACGATTTACCAGCTCAAAATGCCGCTGCTTCAGACGAACCTCTGGTTTTAATGTTTGATTTAAGTGGCTCAGCCGCTGTTGTAAATGGACAAATTGAAAATCTTGCAACAAAAGATTATCATAAATGTGCAACTATCATTGGAGAAACACAGTGTATTTCTCCATGTTTGTGGGATGATGGCGCATCAGCATGTACATCTGGTGAGAATGGAATGTTGAACTTAGTTGGTGGTACACAACTCAGTAATATTGGTGGTTCAAAAACTCTATTTTCAAATGTCAAGGGCGGTCGTGGACTTCCTCTTTTCAAAGAATCTTGGTCAAGAGGTAAAACAGTCTACAATAGAAATAAGCATGAATCGACAAGTGATGATTTTATTTCAACGTATGGTAGCGATTGGCAGATAATAGATGCATACAATGATCACTCATGTAACGATTTTACAACATCAGGATCCTGCTTATCGCCATGTGTATGGACTTCTGATAATAAATGTGAGCGCGATGATATCAACAGTGGACCATCTTCATGGTCAGTTGGTTGTGAAGGCAATTATGCTTCTTTCGTAAGACATCAAATTGGCAAAGAATGCATGTCTCGTGATTACTATTTGGGTAAATATCTGGGTACTGGTGCTATAGATCTATGCGCAGATGCCTGTTCAAATAGCCCAGGTTGTAATTTTTTCATTTATGGAACAGGTAGCAAAGTAGGTCATTGTTATGCTGAGCAAACATCATCCGCATCGTGTTCGCAGGGATGGGAGGTTGATAGCTACGATTTCTATGAAGTTTTACCAACAACAAGTGATACTACATTTAAACAATGTTCGATTCGACAACGATCAAATATTCATTCGACAGGGGATAAAGATCCACAAATAAATTATCTTAGATATAACTGGAGACAAATTGATCCGCTTGGTTCTGAGCTTGTCTTTACACCACCACAAGCCATTCGCTGGGATGACTATGCGTTTACATTCAAGATGAGATCTATGGATAATGATTGGGTGGGTGTTAATTTCCGTCGTAAAGATGATAAAAATTTCTATACCTTTGAAATGGGTGTTGAAGTGTCAAGCCGACGTTTGAAAAAGACTGTTAATGGTGTTACAACTATCATCAAAGAAGTTTACCCATCAGGTTGTAAATCTTCGCACACAAAATGTGTGCCAAGACATTGTACAGATGTCATTATGATGGATGCAACTGCTACAAGTGGTGCATACTTAATTTCTCCAGATGGAAGTGGTGATAATCAATTTAAAGTTTGGTGTGATATGGACTCTGAACCAGTTGGTGGGCCCTCGGGTGGTGCTAACCCATGGACTGTTATTATGCGTCGTAATAAAGATGAAAGTGGAGATAGTTTTTATAGGGGTTGGAATGATTACGCGTTGGGATTTTCAGAACACGGAAATTTCGAAATTGATGTAACACAACTTGAAACTAGATCTGGTTGTTTGCAAAGCGGAGCATTGAACATAGGAACTGATCTAGTTGGACCTCACGTACCACTGTCAGGAGGCTCATCATCATGGACAAACTTGGCAGATGCCATTAACCGCGCAAGAAATTATGGAAAGAGAGTGGGTGTTGATGTTAAGTACATTCGTAAAATTCAAGGAGAAATGTATTATTTTGGTCCTAAAAGTGTTGACTCAACATGGAACAATCGTCGTCGATTGGCTATCAAAGAAAGTCAAAGACGTAAATTATGTAGAGGACCTCCCCCATGTTCAACGATAAATATTGAAACTTGGAGATTAGATAGAGTTCAACACAATGAAGCATCATGCAGTGGTGACAATTATGTTGATTCTGCCCAAAATATCGTTAATCCTGGATCATGTGATGGTAAAAAAGATACTGAAAAATTAAAGGGATCACATTGGATTGGTTTAGAAAACATGAGACAATTTCTTGGTAAAGGCGGCGATACTGATGGTTATGAATTGCAAGTCACACTAGCTCGCGGTGCAGTTTGGGGTACAGCAAAATATGATAAATTTGGTATTGGTGACAAAGATTCCAAATATGAGCTTCATGTATCTGGTTACAGCCATAATGTTGTTCCTGGACAAGTTGGTCCTAAATTAGAGGGTCCAGGTGGTTCAACAGCAACAACTGGTTCCAATCAAAATATTGGTGATGGATTATCATACCATAATGGAAGAAAATTCAGTACTCACGATAAAGATAACGATGCATGGAGTTCAAACTGCGCTGAAAGATTTACAGGCGCGTGGTGGTATGGTGCATGTCATGTATCAAACTTAAATGGGAGGAATGATCGTGCTGGAGAATACGCACAAGCTAGATCATGGAAAACATTTTCAGACTATTACACAGATCATGACTACGTTCAAATGGCTATTCGTCCACGTGCTGGTGACAGTATTGGCGCGTCATGTTCGCCAAACGTTTGCAACAAAGAAAGCGATGATAAGTCGTATATTAAAAAGAATTGGTATGATATTGAAATTAAAGCAGTTAAAGACCGTCTTCAAGTAGCTATTGGTTCATGTGGCTCTAGTTGGAACAGTGCATGTAGCAAGAAAAAGACGTTGTTTGATATTAAAGACTCAGATGCCAGTGCAACTGGAGTACTTAATCGTGGTTCTATTTCACTGAAAACAGCTGCTAATAATTTCGGTGAATGGCGTGAACTTCAAGTTGACTCCATGAAAGAAGGATCTGGTATTAGAGGTAAAGTTCTTTCTTACGATGAAAACACTGGTAAAGATATTACAAAACCATTAATAAGTGGTAGCAGTGATGCAGGCTCGTTTACATTCACTACTTGGTTGTACAAAGATAGTGACAGCACATCCTCTTCTGATCATGATCAATCTATAATGGGTGATGCTTTACGCATTGATTCCTCAACTGGTAACTTTTTTATGAAGCAAGTTGGCGAAGAAATTGATAGTTCATATGGTTGGGAGTTAGTTGCACAAGAAAGCCACGATTCAACACAGGAATTAGTTATGCTAGGTATTGGTTTCGGCTCGAAATCAGATACTTCGTTTAACATTGGTGCTTCAAAAACATTTGGCACTGACTATGACGAGGTTGCTATAACTTGGTGTTGCCCTGAAAGTGCATCTACCTGTTCTACTACGGAAGACAATTCATGCAAAAGTTCAAAGGGACGCACCAGTAATTTCGTAAGATTTGAAACACAAGAACACATATTTGCTGATTCTGTAGATGAAAACATAAACATTTACAATGTAAAATCATCCGATGCTAGTGCATCTGCAGAATTTAGTAAAGGACAAGTCCACTTTTGTCGTGCGGCATCTAAGGGTGAAAATAAGTACCCCGGTGATACATCTTGGGGTATCATTCCAAGTGGTAGTTCACATCGTAGCTGTGGATGCAACAGTGGAAATTGGGCTGGTTTTGGAATGTATTATGGTGGTGTTACAAATGCACCAAAAGATGATGCTACTGTGCCAAAACCTAGATGGGCTCAAACAAATGGTAATGATAAAGGTTATACCTGCAATAAATGTGGTTGTCAAGGTGGTGGCTGGGGTGGATATATTGCTGATGGATCACAAAAGGGACGTGGTGCGCACAATGGTATGAGAGTGCAAATATGGGTCCGTAAGTCAACACCAGGAGCAGATGAATGGTCAGGAAATTACGGTGCTAATTGGAAAGAATTAGACCAAGGATGGAATGATCTTACTTTGCGTTACGATCAGTCTTCAAGTGAAGTTCAGTTATTTATGAACGGTCAACCAAAAGGTTCTGCACAGCAAATTGAATTGAGTGGTTCCAATACTCTTGATATTGTTAGCATTGGTGGTACATACGATGGACATATTGGTCTTGCGTATGCTTACCAAGCATCTGTATCTAATGCTGATATTGAGGAACGTGCAGCTCTGCTAAATATTCATTTTGATGGTGCAACACCGTGTCCAACAATGAACCTTCAACGTTGGACAGACAAAGGAAAATGGAAAACAGAAGCAACAGTAGATGTTGGTACAATTACAAAATTAAGTAAGAAACCAACTGGCACAAAATGGAGACTTGCTGGATTTACTGATCAAGCTGGTTTTTGTACATTGGGACCCATTACATTAATGGGTACAAAATTGCTTGCACAATCAACCATAAATGAAGCAAAGCTATTGAACAAGGATCGAAAGTCTAAAATGTGGATTTCATACAGCAAAACGAATGCAAATGGGTTGGGGGAGATTTTAGTTGGAAGTGGTAAAAATCCAACAAAAATGGAATCTGTGGTAATGAAAGGTGTTGATTCACAAATGTTGCCAGTGGAACACATTGCTTTCATGACAGGAATGGAAAATATTCGATCACAGTGGCATGCTATTTGCTTTGATGGAATGTCACCATCACATGTCTACAATGAAGATAGTGAATTAATGAAAACGTCACCCACAGTTAATTCCTTATTTGCTGTTGAACCAAATACCGGACAAATTTATGTTAACCAGCCTTTGATTGATTATGAAACTCAAAATGTATATAGTCTTCGTGTTACTGCGACAGATGGTAAATTAACCGATGAAGTGTATGTAAATGTTCAAGTTCACAATGTACCTGAAGCACCATACATTCGCAATACATGTCAAGATAATGATGAAGTATCAAATTGTGCTAGAATTAGTGAAAATAGTCCAATTGGAACACCTATTGGTGAACCAATATCTGCAACCGATCAAGATATGACTGGATACATAGCATCAGATATGACTACTAGTCCAGAGTGCAGTGCAGCACTTAGTGCACAAACAGTAGAAATTTCACAAGTTGCAGCCATGCCTGTTAATCGGCCAGTTGAAATTTTATCAGTGGCACGATTATTGGATGAAAACATTAATACAGAAGAAAAGTCTCGTGTTGCACGTGGCGATTCTTCACGTCAAGCTAACGTGATACTTGGTGCTGAATTTTGGAAGACTGTTAAACCAAAAGTAGATGGTACACTTGAATTTGGTGCTAAAAATTTAATGACATCGGCAAATACTGTTGTAGATGGCAAGAGAGCTACAGTATTTGAATCTCAGGTCATTTTAGCTGGTGAAAGCATTGTGATTGAAGTTGAACTCGATGGCTTCCACTGTGTTGGTAGCGTCAACATTCAGTTTGAAGATAAGTATGCAGCTAGCTCTGTTGACATCACTGTTGTTGGTGCTGGTATAGCATCACAAAATGGTGGCATGGAAAATTCTGTCAATCGTTTGGATCAAATTAAATTCGATGAAGTTATGTGTGGTACATCAGTTCAAGTGTTCTTATCTGACCCACACAACAGTGGTAAAGTCATTGTATCAGAAATCACAATTTTTGAAAGCGAGACAATCTTTTACATTGGAAAATATCGTTCCAAAGATGTCACTGCAAACATACGCTCTACATCAGAATCTATGCTAGTTATTGACTTAGGAGAAGGTGATAATTTTGCTTTAACCAGTCTTGCTATTACTACTCCAAAAGGGGGAATTAGTTGCGAAGGATTTACCATTCAAAATGAAGATCCTACAAATGGTGTTTGGGAAGATATTATGGCACCAGCTGAAGTTAAATACAGTGCACCCAGTATTGATTTAGATATGACAAACGTGGCGACAAGTTCTTCTGCTTACCGTTTGAAAGGTTTTGTATCATCCTCAAGTTATTGTACACTATCTATTGATAGTTTGACTGGCTTCCGTACAACAATTTCAACAGGTGCTGCTGTTATGACATCTGGTGATGGATCAACATCATCTGCTGGAATTTTTACTGATGGTAACAACATTTGGATTGCTAATGGTGATGGCTCTGTTCAACAACTTAAAGGTGATGGTGATAAATGGTTCCATGAATGTCGCCTTCGTGCCTCTCGTGATGCCTCCATTGTTTCCTTCGAACGTCGTACATCTGGTTTCAATATTGATATTGTCGAAAGTAAATCAATTTGTGATGCAGTTCCATCATACGATAAAACTGACCCGGCACAAGTTGGTTTGGCTAGCGATGGTAAAAACGTTTGGTTTATAAATGGCGACGGAACCAAGAACTTAGTTAGTATCCCAACCGATGGATGTTTGGAAAGAGCTACTCGTGGTCTTGATATTACAGCGTTTCCAAATCGTAAGATTGGATACACTTTAGGCCAAGCTGATTCCAAACGTGCTTGTGCTGCAGCAACTTATGATGCACGCATTGTTATACGTTTCCCATCTTTTGCTGGTTGCACTCAACCTCTTGAACGTGTTCTTCTCCGCGTTTATGTTTTCGAAGCTGGATCACCTCTTCAAGTTTGCCCAATGCCAAATGATCGATGGACACCATCAACTTTGACATGGAATATCGTCAACAATTTATCCAAAACTGCACTTAAAAAATGTGTCGCTGCTGAAAAATTAGGTTTCAAAACAGGTGCCACTGGATGGCAAATTATTGATATTTCAAACTATGTTCGCAATGTACAAAAAGGTGCAGCTAACACAGGTGTTCTTCTTCGCTCAGTTGGTGGTGATGGTATTGGCTTTTTCACCGAAAAGTATGGTGAACCTACCATGCGTCCTCAAGTTAAACTAGTCTACCCAACTGTTGCTGGATTAAAATGGAAAATTGAAGGCGGAAATGTTGGAGGTGTATTTTCTCTTGATTCTGCAACTGGCCAACTTACAGTTGGACGTGAGGGTATTTTGAATTATGAAGATATTGCTACTCAGTACTTTCAAATTGTTGTTAGTGCTACTGATCCAGATGGATTTACTCAATTTGCTAACTTGGGTATCACAACAGATGATGTTAACGAGAATCCAACCGCTGAACAACCTACTTTCCGCGTACCAGAAAACAGCGGTGTACAAACCTTAATTGGTAAACCAATTGAAATAAACGACCCTGATTTTGATTGGAAACCAACAGGGCAAACAATGTTTAAATTACATGGTGTCAGAGCTTTCAAAATTGATTATGTGAATGGAGATATTTTGAAGAGCCCAAGTGGTATTTCAAATGATATGTTCCGTATGGATTCAATTACTGGACAATTAAGTTTGGGGATGGCATCATTAAACCGTGAAGGTGATGTAAATATTTACCACGTAATGATTGCTGTCCAAGATAAGGGTGTGCCAAAGAAAACAACAATAGCCAAAGTGACTGTGCGTGTTGATGATGTGAACGAGAAACCAGTTCTCCCAGATCAAAAACGTTTTGTACGAGAAAATTCTGCTGTTGATGCTTATGTTGGTGCACCGTTAACTGTTAATGATCCAGATATTGGCCAAGGATACACTTTTACCATTGAAGAAAATATTTACTTTAAAATTGAAGCTTGCAGTGGTCAATTGCAAGTCAAACTAACTCACTTTCCAGAAGGTCACAGACGTGCTGGTCAGTACATGTTGAATTATGAAGCACCGGGTGCTAAAACAGGCATGGTTTTTAAAGTAAGTGTTCATGATAATGGCCGTAATCCAGATAAATTAGGTGATTCTGGCAAAGTTACAATTGCACTTGAAGACACTCCAGAAGCACCGGATATTTTTACTTCAAACGTATTCTCAGATGAAGGTGTTGTTCGTGGTTCAGCTATTGATGGAGCCAAAGTAATAGGCCGTGACGTAGATCAAGGTCAAACGGCTACTCTTAAATATGCTATTATTCGTGGTAATAGTGGTGCTTGTGGAGATGATAAAAAATGTCCTTTGTTCTCTATTGATGAACTTTCGGGCCAAATATATGCTCAACATGCTGGTGCACGTACGTACACAATCAAGACAAGCACTATTCGTGGTGCTGCTACTTTTGCAGGACAGCCATTTGCATCTGCCTTGACATCTATTTCATTTGGTGATCTTTCTTGGTCTGGTGTCTTGGGAATGAATAGTCGTGATTCGCTGTTTGTTGGATACGTAGGACCTTCAGACAACTACTTTGAGCTCAGAACTTGGGAAGAAAATACCGCACCAAACATGAATGATGGTGCCTGTAATCTTCAACTTGCTGTTGGAACCAATGCTCCTGTATATTTGGAGGGTTTTTACACAGCACAAGAGGGTGTTGTATCTGATGTAATGGACTTTGAGAACGTGAAAGCATATAAATTAACTGTTGCTGTGACAGATACCGACAAATTAACCGCTGAAGCAGAAATGCGTGTTACTGTACGCGATGTCAGTGAGCCGCCTACTGTAGCACCATCTCAAAGTGCTATTGTTGCTGAAGGAGCTGATAACGGTTATAAAGTCGGACCACCTGTCTCTGCTACTACAGACAGTGGATCTACTGCTGGGTTATCTTACAGCATTGTTGGTGGTTCTGATGGTAGATTTGTTATTGATCCTCAAACTGGACAAATAGCTGTCAGTGGTGATAATGATGTCAATTTGTTAGATTCAATTGCTCCTACATCTGGATCACTTAGAATAACAGAGATTTCTAATATGGGTGCAGGTCGTCCGTTTGTCAACTACAACGATGCAACTTTCTCAGTCGAACAGACTGGTACAGGTGTAACTCACTCAAAAATTGAGTTTAGTGCCACTCCTGCTGCAGCTGGAAAGTACTGGCGTATACGCCGCACTGTTGGCGTTGGTGAATGGCAAGTTGCTCGTGTCAGCTTTTTTGAGTCAAGTGATTGTGGATCAGGTAGCATTAATATTGGTGATATGAACTCTGATTTGCCACTTGCATTTACAGAGGGTGCTTCTTCCGGAAGTGAACCAACTAATGCCTTTGATGGGCAATATGGAACTTATGTTTCATTTGTCGAAAAAATGAATGATGCTGCAATTGGTATGCAATGGGCACAAGATACGCATGTTGGTTCTGTTCTTCTTCGTGCACCATCTACAGATGGTGCTATAGAATTGGTTCTGGAAACTTCAACCGACGGTATATCTTACACCTCTGTTACTACAATGAAAAATTTGGGCAAATCACGCACATTAAATGGTGGTTGTTTTACTGCAAAATCTGCTGGTGATGGTTTGATGACATTAGATTCCATGTCTTTGATTGAATCATTTTCAAACAAAGGATGTAAGGAAGCCAAAGTTTATTATGCTGAGGACCAAACGTCTTTGTACGCCAATATTGATTCTTGTGATGGACCAGCAGGTAACTTAGATTCTAGTTCACTAGGTGGTCAAGATTGTGCATCACTAATTGAAGGCAAGCCGGGATCTATGTATAAATACTCCGCTGATGCTGTCGGTAGTTATACCATGATTTTGAATTTGGACAGTACTGCAACTATTGATTCTATCGAAACATTTGTTGGTGAATCTGATGACATGGATACAGGTTTTGCTGGTCTTGAAATTACATTAAACGATGATGATTTCACTGTTGTTTACTCCTCTACAAAAATGTGGGGGCAACCAAGTGTTGGTTCAATGACCATAGATGTTGATCCTGACTTTAGATGGAGTACATGGAACACACATCGCTTTGATAAAGAGTATTCAGGTGTGAACAAGGTAAAATTACACTTTAAACATGCCAAACAAGATAATAAAGTAGGTTTCTCATTCCATCAAGTTCGTGTTAATCAAGTTCCAGTACTAGCAACTAATGATAACTGGATTCAAGCTGGTATTATTACTCGTGGTAGTGGTGCATCTGTACTTAAAAGTATCCCATATGCTACAAAATGGATGGTCAAAGACTTTGTCTCGGACACAGGAGGTTCAACATGTGTTGCTAAATTTAACGCTCGTGGACGCGATATTGGACTTCGCCTTTCAAATTGTGTCAAACTTCATTGTGTTGCTGCTTACCCTGTCGGATCATTGTCTGCAGCAAATGGTCATTTGGACTCATGTAAGACTGGTTGTCATTTGGCTGCCAAATCATGGACTGAAGATGCAGCTGGTAAGGCTGTTACTTCCTGTTCGGATCTTGATGTTGATCTTCGTGACTCATGTAAAACTGGACATGGAAGATTTAACGAAGAAGACAATGCTTTCACTCCACTCGATTATGAATCAACACCAGTCTATCCTCTTGTTGTTGAAGTCAAAGATAGGAGTGGTATGTCATCTACTGGAATCTTTACTGTTATATTGGTTGACAAATTTGAATCCCCTGTTCTTGAAAATGGTCAACGTTTTATTGATGAAAACTCAAAATTTGGTGATCGTGTACCAGTCCCTGTTGCAGCTAGTGATGTAGATGATAGTTCTGTAATGAAATACACTATTGAAAAAACACGCAAATTAAGCGGATGGACAAGAACATGGTCTGAAGTAGAAGATAATGATTTGTTTGATATTGATAGCTCGACTGGACAAATATCTATCCGCATGGCTGTCTTAGATTTTGAGGTTATACCAACTTACGAACTAACTATCAAAGCAATGGATTCTGCCCGTCTTATTTCTCGTGGGTTAATTTTAATAAATGTCAATGATATTAACGAGGCTCCTCGTATTGATACTGAATTGACAACACAATGCCCACCAGGATGGAAAATTTTCACTGACGATACTCCATTTTGTTGTCTTGTTGGAGTTGGTCAGATTGATTCACACTGTGTTGGTCACACATACTTCCATGCGAAATCATGGTTGTCTGCAGGCAATCATGCAGGTATTTGCGGTCTATCTGAAAATGAAAACGATCGTGCTGGCTGGCCTGCATGCGATGATTTTACATCTTCGTTTGTTGAAGATCCAGAAACTGGAGCCACTGTTCTTGGTGGTTTTATTGATGAGGGTAGTCCAATCGATACAGTTGTAGGAGTTGTGAATGCTGATGCAGAGGATTATGAAACTGGATCATTTGATCGAACAGTTTCATACCGTATAGTCAGCGGTGATGATTTAGGCCTGTTTAAAATTGTTACAAGTGCAGCAGCTGGTGGTGAACACAAAGATGATGGTAGCAATGTCAATGTTGTCCATAATGGTTTAAAAGGTATGATTGGTACTGAAATTCAAGTTGCGCGTAGTATTATCAACTGGGAAAAACCCATGCGTTCATTTGATTTACAAATTGAAGCATGTGATACCACCAATAATTGTGATAACCAAAATTTCTTAGTACGTGTAAAAGATGTCAACGAAGCACCAACATTTAGTTCAAGTTTTTCCGGTGCCGTTGCAGATATTGCTTTAACAGGTACCCCAGTTGGTAAGCCAATTAAAGCATTTGATCAAGATGTTATGGAACTCACTTATTCTGATCCTACTGGTACATTATGTTGTGGCGATACCAAGACTTGGCCTGGAAGTATGTGGAAATTGCCATCATATCAAAAAGATCTTTGCACAAAATCAAGTGTTCGTTCTCGTTGTTCAAAGTTACTGAGTGGCAACTCAATTGCTGTCCATAAATTTGCTCACATCAATACAGATTTGGAAGGTGTTCCAGCATGGAACAATGTAGAAGGTAAATATGTTCCAGTTGTAACAAATGATAATACCGTGACTGCAAGTGACTTTTTGATTTCAACTCATACTTTAGAGGATATCAGTGATTGTCTCGCAAAGTGTGACGAAGATGTTGTCAACTGCAAAGCATGGCAATTTGAAATTTCTGCAACAGATAAAAACTGTAATTTATACAGCAGAGATGGTGAAATCAATGCGTTAAGTGTTGATGGCTTTAATAGTGGTGCAGTACGTGTTTTTTCAATGGGTGCATCTTTCACAGTTGGTAAAACTGGTTCACGCCAATCAGCTTTTGTAGAATTTGGTCTTCCTGATGCTTCAATATCTTTTAGCATCAATTCTTTCCGCATGGAATCTTCAGAAGGTGGAAAAGATTGTGGGTCTGCTCGTCTTGATCGCAGAAAGTTGGATGGCAGCTTCGAAAACGTTGGTGTTGTAACAATGAAAGATGGTGCAGGCTCTATTGAATTCACTAATCCACCTAGTTCCAACGTATGGCGTTTGTCAAACTTTGGTGGATCTGCTTCTGGAACATGTGGTGTTGAGTCGATTGAGATGTCTGTTCAAAACGAAGATGATTTTGAATTTGCTAAACTTGATTTACCGTATGTCAAATCTGCTGAAACAGCATCATGTAATGTCTGTCAAACATGCTTTTGGAAGAATGGATGTAGACGCTATTCGGATTCGAATGTTTACCGATTTAAAGCATGCACTGGAACTTCGGATAGCTGTGATCGTGGAGTTGGTGTTGAAGACGAAGAAGGTGAAATATCTTTTGCTGGTGTGCCATTTGAGTCAGACATTACATCTCTTATTTATGGTAGTTTTGAATGGAGTGGAAGAATTCCTATGCGATCCCAAGTTGCCACTACATTTTCTAACAAACGCGAGGATTGGCAATGCTACCTTGATCGGTATGGTATAAACAAAATTGGTGCTACGTACTGGGATACCACTTCTAATCAATTCAAAAATCAAAGAGACGAAGTTGGTGCCAAGCGTCACTGGCAAATTATTGGTAACCAGAATGGATGGTTATGGGGGTGTTTCAATGGATACTACGATGAATCAATTAAAAACAACTTACAACCAGAAAAATTTGTATTAACAACAACAGAACCATCTGGATTTAATTCACGCCCATCACCATCCAAAAGAATCTTTCACGGCGAATGTATGAATGGAAAACAAATTCTTATGTTTGAAGGCGCTATAGATAATTCAGGTACAGATGAGGAACGTCGTGATAGATGTCTTGAAGCCTGTATTGCCAAAAAGGCACCATTATCAGGATCTTGGACTGGATTTGGTAAACTGCAGGGTATTATAGTGAAACCAGGAACAGGAAGGTGCTATTGTGAAAATGTACCAAGTACAGAACCAGAGTGTAAGAAGAATACTGCCAATGGCTATGATCGTTATGATTTTGATGTTAGTTGGAATGGTGAAACGATGAAACCAAATATTGCTTTGGCTATCATGTCTTCTAGCTCAGCTGACGGTGGATTTGTTTACCTGACAACATTTGAACCAGCAGCAATTACAGCCAGGCCGCGTACTTTAGGCCTTCCAATTGTTTACTCAATTGTATCAGGTAATGACATTGTAGCTGGTGTTAACAATCCGGCAGTACCATTTACAATTCACCCAACAACTGGACAAGTTTCTATTGTGAAAGGAATAAAAGCTGAACTTGGCACTGCAGGCTACCAAGCTTTACTATATAGTATCAAAGATATGTATACCCTTTCTGTTACAGCTACAGATCAAGGTGGATTAAAAGCAGAAGCAACCATGGCTATTACAATTCTACCTGGAAATTGGGCACCTGAAATCAAAGATACTAAACGATCTGTAGATGAAAATAGCAAGAGTCTTAACATCAATGGTGTGGTTCAAGGATATGATTCCGATGTTGTAACTGGTTCTCAACGATTAACCTACTCTATCACAGCAGGTGATGCAAATGGATATTTCACTATTAATCCTACAAGTGGTCAGCTATCTACTACTGGTACAGCACGTTTAGATTTTGAAACTCAAGATACTTATTTACTCACTGTTAAAGCTCAAGACAATGGACCGGGTACTCTCTCTGATTCCTGTGTTGTTACTGTAACTATTCGTGATGTGAATGAAAGACCATGGTTACCAGCACAAAAGCTTCAAGTTGTTGAAAATTCACCATCTAATTTGATTGGTAATGGTGGTTTTATCAATGGTCAACCAATTGAAAATGAATATGGTTCATATGATGGCAAAAATTCACAAGGTAAAGAAATTTCTGATGAAGCAACGGGTTGTGATAAGATTAATTGTGGTACTCGTACTATTCGTGGTGAGCCTAATGGACCACCATCATTAGCCTCTTATTCTGGGTATGTTCTCGAATTTGGTGCGCCAGATTATGAAGGCAATACACATCAACCAGGTAGACGTGAAGGTGAATATGAAGTTCACCAAGCACCGGATGCGGTTATGGGTAAGTCCGGCAAATTTCGTGTATGTGCGTGGGTCAAAGTAGCTGCTGATTACGATGGCGAACAACAAATCTTACACAGTCGCTTTTATGACAAAAAGAATCAAGAAATTGGTATTACAAATGGTGGTTTTCCACTTAAACGTGATGTTTGGGAACATATTTGTGTAATTGAAGATGTTGGTGACAAGAAAGTTGATAGCTTTGCTATCCACATTGGATACCCTTTACGTAATAAAAAGGGTACTATTCTTATTACTGAAGTTTCAGTTAATCATGGATATGCCATTGCACCTGTAATTGTTGGTAAAGATGTTGATGCAGGTGATGTGTTAACATATTCCATATTGGATACAAATTTACCAGAATTTTCAATTGAAAGTGATACAGGTAAATTTATTGTAAATGGTCCACTTAATTATGAAAAAGAATCCATATTTAATGTAAATGTTGGTGTAACTGATAGCGCTGGTATGAAAAACAGTGGTGTTGTCACTATTTCTGTCCTTGATTCAAACGATCCACCCGTGATGCTTAACACTGCTCGTGTAGTTGGTGAAGATGCAACTCAAGGTGTTGGTATTGGTAGTCCAATTGATGTCTGGGATGAAGATCGTGGTGATTCTTTTACTTTCGAAATTACTGGTGGTAATGGACCACATGATTCTGGTATTGATACAAAAGGGATTATTTCTCAATGGTTGCTATTAGGACCATGGGAAAATGATCGTTGTGGTGTCAATCCTGATTCACAAATAGGTGGTCTTGAATCAACAATTCAACCAACAATTGGTGACGAAACGGTCGGAAAAATTTGGGAAAGATACATAGATTCTGGTTCTGTTGACTCAAGATGTGCAGGTGGAGGGTGCAGTGGTGGTAAAGGCGTCAACCTTGATTGCCATTATCACGGAGCATCAGGTAGTGCCGAATTATCTCTGGCATATGGCTTTACTTACATCATCAGCGACAAACGTCGTACTGTTGAACTTCGAGTTGGAAGCAGTGATGGGTACATCGCATGGTTGAATGGCGAACAAGTATGGGGTGGCTCACGTGCTGATCAATGCCGCTGCTATTCTATTTCCGATGAACCTTCGAAAGGTCAATTTACTGATAAAAAGACTGTAACGCTAGAGAAAGGTGTTAACACTTTATTAATTAAGGTTGGCTGCAAAGATAAAGATGGTACATGGGGATTTGTTGTTGCTTTTGATCAAAGTGATGGTATAACAACATCAACAAGCCCAACAATTTCTAGTGCTAAAACAATCGAATCTTTACCTCCATTTAAGATTGATAATTCTGGTCAGCTGTTTGTTAACAATGCTGATTGGTTAAATTATGAAGAGCAAAATCAATTTACTCTCGATGTTCAAGTGAAAGATTCCGGTGGTCTATCTGATACATGTCAAGTAACCATCCTTCTCCAAGATATAAATGAAAGACCAAGTTATTCTCCGGGGTTGAAATTTACAGTTCCTGAAAATAGTAAATATTTAACACTTGTTGGCGTACCAGTCACAGCATCTGATCAAGATGTTGGTCAAACTTACGATTATGCACTAGTAGGTGGTGGTGACAATTTTGATATCAACCCATCAACGGGACAAATTTATGTCAAAAGCGGTGCTAAATTAGATTACGAAGGGCCTATTACAACTTATCAAATGTTTGTTCAATCAAGTGATGATGGTACACCTAAGTTAAAATCAATGGTAAGTGTTGAAGTTACAGTGACTGATGTCAATGAAGCACCTCATTTCAAAGAAGGAATAACAGTAAGTATTCCTGAAAACAGTGAAATCTTTTCATCTGCAGGCCTTCCAGTTTCAAAAGATGTTGCAGACCCTGATGCTGGTACCAAATTCAAATATTCTTCAACTAAGATTGATGTTTCTGTTCGCTCGGAAGCCTGCGATGACCCGGGAAAAACAAGTGGGTGTGGTATTTCAACGATCATAGTTGATGGTGAACAAGTATCAAGAAAACAAAGAGGTCACAATGTAGTTGTTATGGACGAATTGACTGGTAAAGTTTTGGATTCACATGCATTTGATACATATGGCAGTCAAAAGGCTGGTATCGCTCTTGAATCATACTTGGATGCTATTGAAACTGGTCGTGTTGTTATTGTTGCAACTCAAGACTCTGCAGACAAATTTGCTTCAGGTGCGGATGATGCCATGCGTTCAATTGGAGCTGGACCTACACAGTCGAATGAATTCCGTTCCTCGTTGGCCATGATTGGACAAAAGGGGATTTTCGGTCCATCTAAATCAGGTACTGCTTCACGAATTATTATGCAAAATATTCCAATGTATCAAGATGGATTTTTTGCTATCAATAAAATTTATCAAGGTGATCAATTGATAACAAAAGAAAACGTTGAAGATGTCATTGAAATTGATGAAGTTAAATGTAAACAATCATACAGTGATTTCTTGTGTGGCAAAACTTTGAACATTGACGGTACAATTATCGCTGAAGGAAATCGTGTTGAAGTAAAAGGTTCTACATGCGGGAAAATGTGCGAAGATAATCCTTCTTGTGCTGCATGGGTTTACAGATACAAAAAATGTATATTGCGTCGCTCAGTAAGCAATGCAATTGATGATGCTGCTGTACACGAAACAGTAGCGGGAAAATCACGAAAACTTGTTGACGGTCCACAATGTTTACAAGCAGGTGCTGGTGCCAGTGGATTAGCTCGTGTTTTCATGGTAGATTGCTCAGATGCTTTAGACTCTATAAATCAATTGTGGTTCCAAGAGTTTGGAAAATTGAGAAGCGCTAAAACTGGTTTGTGTATGGATGTTGATTCAAAAACCCAAGAAATTAACAGTGGATCACTATTAGTCCAAAGAAACTGCGATGAAACTATTAGTGGACAATGGGAAATTGAACCAGGTACAGGAAAACTATTGAACACTTATTCCAAATTTTCATGGGGTGCCAAACAATCCATGTGTGTTGATATTTCGTTAACAGAAAAACTTGAAAATCCATTTGGCTCACTTGCTAACGCTGTCAACTGGCAACAATACCCAACAAAGGCGCAAGTTGAATCAATTGTTAATGGTGATATGGTTGGTGGTACTGCTATTAACTTTGAACATGGATCTTACACTGGATCTCAAACTTGCAACCCGGGTGATTTATTATGTGGTGTTCGTACTATTACAGCTGCCAACAACAATGATATTAGCACATGTGGTCCAACAAATCTTGAAAACAATCGTTGCCCTTGCCCAGTTGAAGTAGCTAATCGCAATAGTGGCCAATGTGGCGTTCTGCAATTCAAAAATTTGGGCGGACAAAGGGGTGAGTATCAAGTTCAACCAAAACCGGGCAGTATTGGTTATGCAGGTGTTTTCCGTGTCGGTGCATGGGTCAAATGCAAAGGCAGCTGGAATGGGGTTAAACAGATCATCCACACTCGTTTTTTTGATAAATCAGGTAAAGCAATTGGTTCTTTTGGAGGCCCATGGAAACAAATGAACTCAGAGTGTAAAAGCGATTCAAATGATGCTAATGTATGGGAATGGGTTAGCAAAGATTTTGATTCTCAGGACAAAGTTGTTGATACATTTAGTATGTATATTGGTTACCCATTGAAAAATACTATGGGTGAAATTTCTGTTGCTGGTGTCTCTGTTACACCTGTCACATGGGTTTCTTCAGGAGACTCATTGGAAATGTCTTCATCACTTGGCAGTACAGGCACTAAGCTACAAGAATTAGATACGAGTTCACCTGCTGCTGGTAATTGGAAAAAGGCCCCTGTTGGTCCTGCAGGTCTCATTAAAGAATGGTTAATTTTGGGATCGCAAGGCCTGAATAAGAAAAGCAGCAACAATGGTCTCATAAAGAATAATAAAGGTGCTTGTTTGGATGGAGTGAATACTGCTAGTAGTGGTGTGGACGATGCTTCTTCATACATTCCTACCCGACTTAACTGGAAGGAAGGTGACGAAGTTCAATACAGTGATATTGGTAAAGATGGCACTGGGACTGCTAAATGGGTCAAATATAAAGACAATGGTAAAGCAGTAAGCACTTGCGGTGGCTGTAATGGTGGTGTTGGACTTAACTTCGAATGTCACTTTTGTGGCTCTAGCAGTTCTGGATCAAAATGTGATTATTCAAGTGCTTTTGCTTTAACGTATTTGTACAGTGATAAACCACGCAAAGTTAAATTTCTCTCTGGTGGAGACGATGGCATGTTTACATGGATCAACGGCAAAGATACAATAATAGGTCAAAACAGTTGTCAGTGCTATCAGTCTAATCAATTCAATGATGGCGGAGTTGAATACGAATTGAAAGCTGGTGCGAATCCAGTGATGGTTCGTGTTGGTGAAAAAGGTGGTAATTGGGGATTTGTCATGCATGTTGAGTGCGTTAATGACATTGAATGTATGGAAGGACTTCGTGCATCTACTGTACCACCAGTGATCAAAGAGTCTGCTGTTCACTACAACACAGATAGTGCTAGTAAATGGAAATCACTTAGTATATCTGCGAAAATGAAAACTCCTGTTGGAGGATCTGACAAGGGTGGGTGGGTTGGTATTCGTGCAAGAGTAAATGGTGATTGTGACAATAATAACTGCAACTACGTTTCGTTTCAAACATCACCAAACTTCAAACAGCATCGTTTAATTCGTGTGGTAGATGGTAAAACAAATGTTTTGGCCACAGCAGTTGCTGTACACAAGACAAACGTTCCTACTTATTTAAAACTCTCTGTCTTTGGTTCACAATTGATTGCTTATGCTAATGGCAAAGAAGTTATGAAAATTACTAATGATGAATTAGGTTATGGTAAAAAGCTTGCTCAGGGTACAGTTGGTGTATCTGCATCTGGTGCTCGAGATTCAAGTATTAGTGACATTAATGTCCGCTTTGCCCATTCCGCGCGTGCAAATTTGGCCCTAGGCAGACCGACAAAACAATCTTCAACACAATCTAGTGGTCCATCTTCAAATGCCGTTGATGGTAATACAGATTCGCGTTATGGATCGAAATCTTGTACACATACCAAAAATGAAAAGGGTTGGTGGCGCGTTGATCTTGAAGTTCAATCAGATATTGAGGAAGTTGAAATCTGGAATCGTCGGGACTGTTGTAAGGATCGTCTAAATAATTTTGTTGTTGAAATTGGTAATACAGATAGCCCTGGTGCTGGATCTAGATGTGAAAACAAAGAACACAGCTTTAGTAGTGTAACACCAACAGGTACTATCACCTGTAACTTACCAGGGCGGTATGTTTACATCTACTTTCCTTCAAGTAGTAATTATTTGACACTATGTGAAGTTAAGGTTTGGGGGCAACCTATTTCTGGTGTGCCAATGAAACGCTACACCGAAAAACTTGCAATTGAACCATGTAACGAGAACTCACTTGTTGCCAAGGTTGACACTAATAATGAAGCAAGAATTTTCGAAGGAAAGGGCTGTGTAGCTGCCTCAGGAGAGTATGAAGAGGGACAGTTTACTGTTTTGGCTAACAAATGTTGTGGTGCAACATGCAATTGGCAAGATACAAGCACCAGTCAAAAGGTTGCATTGAATGAAGCCGACTGTGTTAAAGCAGAAGGAAGGTGGCTTCTTGGATATGATCAATTGCATCAATACGAGACACCACTGATGAGAAATGAGGTAGTTGGTTCTATTCTTCTGCCACCTGGTAAAGCTATTGAACTTCGTGGCAAACCTGTATTTTCTCTAGAATCTGTTTGGGAAGATCACATGAAATCTACTGCTAAGTGGGATGTACAGGGTAATGTACAAGGAATAAATGGCGAATTACTTGGGAGAGGTAAAACATCTTTAATTACTTCAAAAGATTCTTTTAAAGTTCCTCTTTCAGTAGAAATTTCATTAAAGCAGTTTAGCGATGTTCGTATGTCAGAATTGGCAGGTTTGGAAGATTTAATTATGTATGTTTCACCATCAAAAGCAAACAAAGGTTTTGCTTTGGATTCTGGTGTTGTATGTGAAGTAGGTGAAGCATGTAATTACAATGACCCAATTTTACCAGCTGGTATTGATGGGCTTGATAAATTACTAGATGAGGCTGATAAAATAGGATGTGTTGGATCAGATTGTAGATGGTACTCACCATTTGTACCACGTACATGCCAAGATGTTTTATTACTTGATGGAAGAGCAGCAAGACCTGAATTCAATGATCGTTGTTGCTCCTCTTCGTCCGATTGTGATTTATCTTCCTCTACCCCAGCACTACGTGCTGCTAGTGATGAGAATACGTGTATCAATGCTGGTGGTTTCTGGAATCCAGGTTATACAGCACCATGTTGTGCCAAAGTAGGCAATGTTATATCGTGTAGCTCTCAAGATAGCACTCCACAAAGAGAAAATGCTATGACAGAGACTGCTTGTTCGCTGGCTGGTGGTAAATGGTCACCTGATGTTGTATCTGGTGAATATGTCATTGATCCACTTCAAACGGGCGCTGCATACAAGGTCCGTTGTGATTTTGATAGTCCAGAAGGGCCATGGACTGTTATTCAAAGAAGATTTGATAATGCAGATTTCTACAAAACAATGAGCGACTACGAAGCTGGATTTGGTGATTATTCGTCTGAAACTGGCTCTTTCTGGGCAGGTCTTGAAGTTATGCATGCGCTAACGAAAGAGCATCCAATGGATTTGGTTATTGATATGTGTAAAACAGAAAATGGTCCTTGTTCGTCTTCTTCTTATTCTGATTTCAAAGTTGGAGCAAAAGAATCTTCTGGTTGTACCTCGGGCCACTCTTCTTGTAAATGGAAGATGAATGTGAACAAATATCTTGGTGGTGCTGGTGACTCATTGTCTTACCATAGTAACAGACCATTTAGTACTTACGATCAAGATAACGATGCTTGGGGTAAAAACTGTGGTGAAAGGTTTACAGGTGCATGGTGGTATGGTGCTTGCCATCACTCTAATTTGAATGGTGATTATGATTCCACTAGTTATGGAAAGGGCACAAATTGGTATCATTATAACTCACATAACAAACCAGTAAAAAAGATTCAAATGCGTGTTAAGCATGCTGGTGGTTCAGTTAGCAAATTTACAATAGGAAGTCATACCTCATTGTCAATGACAACTGAAGGCGCAGTTGCATGGGGATGTTTTGCTGAGGGAAGTAGTGACTGCGGTATCCGTACATCCACTTCTGGAACGGCGATTGCATCCGCTTCTGAATCGTTTACTGTCATGGGATGGATTCACAAAAGTGCAAATATTCCATCAGATAAATGGTGGCATATTTTTTCCGATGGTCAATCTGGTGATATTTTAACTATTTACAAAAATGGTAAATTTCGACTATCTATGAACAATAATGATGGTGGTAAATTCACATCTGGTGGAGGGACGTACTTTAATGGACCAGTAGGCATGGAAGATTTCAACAAATTTCCTACTGGCTGGCATTCGCTAACTATTCGTTACAATAAAGATGAACAGACATTGGCATTATTTATAAATGGTATAATGGGTCAAAAATACGAAAATACTGTAATAGATTCTTCTTACAAGCTTCGTAATTTCTTTGGGTGGGGGACTAGTCACAGTGTTTATATGTACAATGGATGGTTTGGTGACATTATGGTTCATCGATCTGCATTGACGGATGGTGAGATAATGACAAATCACTTGGTTACTGGGCCAGCAATGTTAAGCGGTGGAAAACTTCCAATTAATTTGCGGGTTTTTGCTGATGATGACAAAAAACCAAACTCTGGGTTCAGTTTGGGACCAGGTTGGTTTTCAAGCACTTCAATTGCTTTACATACAACTAAAGTGAATTCAGATGCCAAACCATCTTGGATTGCTTCAAATGGAGGATTTGACGGTAACAGTGTTCCAGATTCATGGATGGTCTTAGGTCCTTTCAGTAATGGTGGATCATGTACTTTAGCTGGAGGTTTTTCTGTTGCTAGCACACCAAATGGAGCTACACTCGGTGCAACTGTACCCAAGCCTTCTGAAGTCGAAAGTGTAAGTGGAAAATCATGGAAATTATACAAATATAATTTTGTTGAAAATATGGTTTCTGAATGTGATCAGTGCAATGATAAACGTGGCATTGACTTGGATTGCCATTGGGGTGGTTCTAATAATGGTGATCGCATGGGCTATGCTATAACTTACATATTTGCTGATCAAACTCGTAGCACTGATATTAAAGTTGGTGGTAATTCATATATACTTTGGATCAATGGTGTTGTGGTTATTGATAACTCAAATGTCTGTGCAATTGAAGACACTTGTTATTCCGCAGAAAGTACTAAAAAGTCTGTGACATTTAGCAAAGGAAGAAACACTGTTGTTATTCAAGTTGGCCAGGCTTTCATTAAACACCCGTCATTGAGCTTTTTAATCAAAATAGTCAACACCAATGGACTACGTGCATCTGCTCATCCAGGTTTTGATTATAATGTTCCTGATATTAAAGTAATTTCGGAACCAGCAGCTGGAAGTGTAACATGGATCCAATCACAAGAAGCTTGCGAAGATAAAAAAATGACATTATGTAAACGTACTGATATTTGTCCAGACGGTGAACTCGCAACACCAGTTGGTGGTCAAAGAAATCAAGATACATGGATTGCTACCTCGGGTGCTAATAATGAATGGGTATCAGTTGGTAACTTTGACACTGCAAATCGTTTGTGCCGTACGCACAAAGATTCTCTGGGATCACACCCTTCATGGGGTACATCTAGTAATAGTCAATCATTCCGATCAGAAGTTGTATGTTGCGCAATGAGAGATATCACTACAGATGCTGCAGCAAGTAATGTTGCTGTCGAAAGTTTTCCAATTGAGAGTACGACAACATGGAAACAAGCAAACGAAATCTGTTCTAGTAACGGTCAATTACTTTGTTCCAAGAATGAAATATGTCCAGATGAAACAGACAATCGTCCTATTTTAGGTAAAGTTCAATCTAAATTTGCTGCACCAACCCAAGACAAATTAATACGAAGTTCCAATGTTTGGGTTCCAACACGGGGTTCTGATAATGAATGGGTTGCAATTGGTAATAAAGAACCACGTAAACGATTATGTAAAACACATGAACAAATATTTGGTTCAAAACCATCATTTGGTACTTCAACTGTTTCAAAAAAATACAAACAAGAAGTTTTATGTTGCTCACCTGGTATACCAGTTACCAATACTAATACAGCTGAACCAAAAATGAAATTACAAACCCAACCTTGGGATGCTTGTGCGTCGTTAGATGACAAGCGTGCCGAATGTGCCGCTCTTTTGTTAGAAGTTTCTACAAGTCCAGTGCCAGAGGAAGATGGGTTTTGTGCAGATGGTTCAACATTTTTGAATGAAGTAAAAAATATTAGAAATGAGGAAGTATGTAAGAAAACTAGAAGTGCAAATAGTAATATTGGATTTAATTTCGACATGAAATTTAAGTTGAAAAATCGTGTTGAAATGAGTTTTAAATTTAAAGTTGATTTCGGGAATGGTGGTGTTTTATCTATTGACAATGAAGTTGTTAAAACATACTATGGTGAGCTAAAGGAATTTTTAATTGAAGATTTTAGTCTAGATGCTGGGGAACATGTAATGTATCTAGCTGGTGGTAGTATTGATACTAGTGATGGTAAACAAACTTTCGAGTACAAAGTTGGTAAATATGGAAAATGGACAATATTTGGTGTTCAAAGTTTGGGCGCTAATGATGTTCTTGGGTTTGATGATGGTACTGGTGGTGAAATGAGAGCCGCATCTGAAAGAATAATCGATACTTCTAACATAGATGAATTTGCAAAATGGAGAGTTGATATTACTGAAGAGGGTAAAGTCGTCAACTATCTTAATGGTGTTGAATTTCGTCAATACTATGATCCAAGAGTGAACAGACTAAACGCTGGGAAAATTTCTATTGGTCTTTCTCACGCTGTTTGGGCTGTAAATCATGTTAAAGTTGTTGAGTATGCTAGTACAGCTGATTTGCTGGGTACATCCAGTTCAACGCCAGAATTGCAAAGCCATCAAAATCCAAAAGATTCTGGTGCCTATCAATGTTTTGATATGAAAGTTGACACCACAAAAGCAGGTATTGGTTTCATTCGTACTTACAATATTGATGTTGCTCGTCCAGTAGCAGCTATACTCAAAGAAATGAGTTACGTAAGCAAAAATGCCAATGGAGGTAATAAAGCATTTGGTAAACTTGGAAAAGTAACAAAAATGCCAATTAGTGGTCCTGGTTCTGATATTTCCGTTGGTTTAATGCGTTTTGATGTTAATAATGCTGTAGATTTGACTGATGATATAGTATCTTCTGCTTCTTTAAAATTAACAAAATCTACAAATAATAATGCTGGGTCAATTCAAATTAAAGCTGTTGATTGTAAATGGTTATGGTCTCAAGTTACTTATAACGGACGACCAACAAAACAAGCAACTATGAGTTCCGCGGGAGATTCATCTGGTGTTATTCTTGGTTCTTATTTGTTACCAAAAGCAACAGACTTAAACATACACATACCTTTGGATGCAAATGCACTTCAGGAATCGTTGAAAGCAAATAACAAGGATGGTTCTCTATGTCTTTCTATTTCATCTGATGATAATGATGTAACAAATATGATTATATCTGATCCTGTCTTAACAGTTAAAAGTGGTCAAGTTGAGGGTACAAGTGGACCGCCAGCGTGGGTTACTCAAAAAATTGCTGCACGTAAAGAGGGACCTTCAATTATTGAACTTTTGATGCCTGTAGAAGTTACTGGAGCAGATTTTATGATAGATCCTATAACAGCACAAATTAAACTTCTTGGTGCACAATTAAATTTTGAAGTGCAAAATTCGTATTCCTTTAACATTTTTGTTGAAGATAATGGAAGTCCACCGTTGGGTGCTATGACCGAAATTACTGTAGTTGTTCATGATGTTAACGAAGCACCATCTATTCCCGATACTGTATTGTCAATTGAGGAAAATTCAATTAAATATACACCTGTTTCTGCACGTTTGACTGCAACTGATCCAGATTTAGATCAACGCCTTAGTTTTACATTTTTGAACCATGCTACTGAAATATTCCGAATTGAAGCCTGTAATGGTGAAATTACTGTCAATAAAGAAGAATTGGATTACGAAAGTACAAGCGTCTACTACTTAACTGCAAAAGTTACCGATTCTGGTGTGACTGGCAATGATATCCTTAGTGATACATCTACTGTCACTATTCAGGTTGTTGACATTAATGAAGCACCAGAAATTTCTGGTGGCATGTCAGCTAGTGTTGAAGAAAATACTCGCGCTGGAACACAAGTTGGAAATCCAATAGAACAACGCACTAAAGATCAAGATTCGGGGCATTTTAAAGGCCTTCGCTATTCTATTGTTGAAGGCAACACTTTAGGTCACTTTGCCATTGATCGTCTGGATGGTCAATTAAGTGTTGTTTCAAATATTAATTATGAAGCCCGTCCAGAATACACAATCCTTCCAAAGCCAGAAGAAATTTGTACCACATCCGTGGAACCACCATCACCAAAGGAAGTTAATAATTTACTACGCGTGACAACTGGAGATGACTACCGTCTACCAACTGGTGAAGAAATGGAATGTGTCAGTGGATCTGAACGTTCTGCAAAACCAAATCAAGAGACATCATTTTCTACATGTCCATCGGGATACAAACCATTTGGCCTTCGACAAATTAGAGTAACTGGGTTACTGAATGGAGAACAAATTCGAAAACAAATTTGTGACTATCGTGGATGTAAAGTTGCATGCCCAATGTCTGGCAACTCAGCTGCAAGGTGTTACGTTCGTTCACAATGTTGCCGTTCAAAAATCAGCAAAAATCAACCAACATGTGTAGCTGGTGTAGAAGTGAAAACAACATCTCATTCATCTTGGTCGGCACGTTCAACATGTGCTGGAGGGTCAACGCCAACTGGTCTATCGAAAATTAAAATTATACCAAACGGGTTGGCACGATTCCAAGTTATGCATGTTGGTGGTGGATGCAAAAATTCTGGTCCTCAACTTGCCTCTGTTGTGACTGTAGGAGAATGTGCAACTAAATGTGATCAAACTGGTGGATGCAACTACTTTTCTTACAATCCAATATCAAAAGAATGTCGCAGAGAGACAACACGTGGTCCACAATGTAACTTTCCTGATTGTGGTTCTTGTCAGAATGGTTTTGCTGAAAATGCCTTTACCTTTTACAAGGTTATACCAACCATGGAAGGTAAACAGTCAGGCTTGGAGGAACTAGACTGCAATGATGATGGTTGCCGTGTTCGTTGCCGTGGTGCTGAATGTATTTTAAGTTCTTTGTGTTGCAACATACCAAATGAACAACCAATTATTTGTGAAAATAATGTTGATGTTGGTGGTTCGTCACAAACTGGTTCGATGGAAAGTGGTAATAGCGGTAGAACATGTTCTGCTGGTTGGCAAGCAGCTGGTATGGGTGCATTTGACATTGGTACCAATCTTCCACAATTGCATCGACAAAAAGCACTGAAGATGGGAATGAAGGGTGCCAACATGATACCAAGAAGTGAATTGCTGCTTCCTGTTGAAGGCTTTTCAGACACAGTAGGTGAATGTAAAAGTTCTGATGTAAATCTTGGCAAATACTCTTCACTTGAAAGATGCATGCTCGCGTGTCATTCAACACCAGGCTGTGAATTCTTCTCATATGGACATAATGGTAAGGATATTGGACACTGTAAACGCGAGATGACCAGTTCAAAACATTGTCCAGAAGGTGTTGATGCAAGCAAAACAGATTACAAATTTCATCGAGTCATATTATTACCTGGCATTATTTCTGATATCATTACAACTGAACGTTCGACAAGCAAGTATGCCTATGTGAATATGGGTGTGGGTTCAATTACAATATACAAAGAAAAGGGTGTCACAGTTTCCATGTGGATGAAGATTGCTTCAGGTGCAACTAAACAAGCCCTGATCTCATGGCAAAGTGGCTCCATAAAGGATGCGTTGTCGATGGTTGTTGATGTCGACGGAAAAGTTGCCACATACATAGGTGGCAAGAAAAGTCTATCAACAACCTCATCTGGTGTTGGTACAAGTGCAAATACTCAGCGTGTCAATGATGGTAACTGGCACCACTTGTGTTTAGCATACAAGACTAATAAACAATCTGCTCTTTACGTAGATGGTAATAAGGAAGTCGAATTTACTTCTGCGTACGAAATTTCAAACACAGGTGCTGTTGTTCTTGGTCAGCGTCAAAATGGATTGAATAACGTTGGTCAACCAGGTGCTTCCTTTGAAGAATCAGAATCCTTTGTTGGATCAATTAGTGAAGCCAAGATTTACTCTGAATTTTTTGATGAAAGTCAATGTGAAGTTGCTGCAATGTCCGGACAGAATCCATCTAAAGATGATGCTACTCCGATTCTTCCTCGTGTACCATGGTTAGGTGGTTCTATTAAAGAAGGAAGTAATACGAGGAAGGCGTTTGAAATTAAAGGAAACATGCAAACTGTTACACCATCTAAATCACCCTCATTTATTCCAAATGAAAACTCAGATGCTTCAATGGCATTATCCAATCAATTATATTCTGGAGATGACTATTCATTTAGTGGTAATAGTGGTTTTATCGAATATGGTGGTTCCATGCAAATTACAGAGTGGTTGGTATTGGGTTCTATCGATAATACGGAAGAAATGAATGAATTTAAAAATACTGGTACTGGATGTAGTGGTGACTGTGGAGTTATTGAAAAAGATGATGCTATGTGCTCGGGAACTAATTGTTTCCCAGATAGTAAAAAACAAAGGTTTTGGCGTGCTGGTGATACTTTCCATGATGGTGATCCAAGTGAAAAGGAATTGGTTTGGTCGAAATACAAAGATAATGGTATTGCTAAATCTAGATGTGGTGGATGTAATAATGGATACGGTGTCAATTTAGATTGTCACTTCACAGGCAGTTCAAGTGCGAGCAATGTCTATGCATATGCTATGACTTATATTTACGCTGAGGCAGACATTCAAGTTGAACTTCATGGTGGATCAGATGATGGTTACATGATATGGTTAATAGATGCTGATAATAATGTCAATTATTTGACTAGTGCTGCAGAGCGCTGCAAGTGTCGCTGCTACAAAACGAAACAAGAAACATTTAAAGTTCAATTCCTTCGTGGATGGAATCGTATTTTAGTTAAAACAGGTGAACGTGGTGGTGCCTTTGGATTCGTTATGGGTGTAAAAAATTCTGCTGGTTTATATGCAACAACTAAACCATCTCGTCAATCTGAAGCAACTGTAACTCTAAGATGTTGTCGTTCCGGTGGTGCTAAAGCAGCCTCACCGTTGACTTTGGAAGCAGCAAATCCATTTACAATGGCAATACCTGGTGGCAGCACTTTTACAGATTCTTTTGTAGATGGACTGGACACTTCTGAATGGTACTACTCAAGTCGAGTTACAGCAACTAAAGGTATTGTAACTATTCCTTCAGGTCAATATTTATCAACTAGACGATCATTTGATCGTCGCATGGGAGGTGTTAGAGTGGAATTTCGAGCAAGACAAAAACCTAGTGATCGTCGTGGGGATCAATGTATGATATTCCGCTTTGGTGGGGATAATGTTAACACTCGACATACTGGTTACAACTTTGGTCCAGGAGCTTGGGGCAATCGTATGCTACTTAGTCGTGGATACGACAATAATAATAATCCTACTGGATGGGGTAGTTCGATTCAGTACAAACATTCTAAAAAATTCCAAAATGATTGGCACTCTTATGCTGTTGAGGTTCATACCAACGGTTTGGTTCAATTCTTTGTTGATAGACAGATGATATCTTCATTTGTTGATAACTTTTGGGTATCAGGAACTGTTGGTGTCGCAAAGTCTTGTCGTGATATTGAATTATCTGACATTAAAGTTGGTCTTCCAAGTGCAGCTGGTAATAATCTTGCTCTTGGCAAGCAGGCAACACAAATTAGTACAAGCAGTGGGGGTGATGCATCGCGTGCTGTTGATGGTAACAGTAATGGTGATTACGGAAAAAAATCATGCACTCACACTAAAAAGCTAGCTGGGGTATTTCCATGGTGGCGTGTTGATTTAGGTGAAGATAATTGTGGACCTGATGGTTGTGCTGTTTCTTCCATTAAATTGTCTAATCGCGAGACTTCTTTATATGCATCGCGTCTTCGAAAGTTCAATATTCGTGTTGGTAATGTAGATGCACCAGAAACAAATACCAAATGTGTGGACAGTAATGCTTCTCCTGATTCAGATGGTAATCATTACGAATTAGGTGTTGCATCAGGACAAACTGTCGAAATTGAATGTCAACGTACCTTGTATGGTCGTTATGTCCATGTTCAGTTAGCTGTTGATGATTACTTGACATTGTGTGAGGTTCAAGTTCTTGGACCACAGGGTAATGTAGTAGAAAACGGCGATATGGAAGGTGAAGATGTTCTAGATTTGGCAAAATGGGTTAAAGGAGGCGATGAGCCAAAATTATCATATTCATTAGGTGCTCCAGCTAATAAGTTCGACAAAAGATACTTAATTGGATCAGGAAAATCACAATTCACTTTACAACAAAACAGGTTAATTCGCAGAGATACAAAATATAAATTGTCACTTCGCTACAGATCTTCAGGTCCAATCACCTCAAACAATGCAGCATACTCTTTTATTATCCCAGCTAATATTGGCCCTGTTTCACGTAAATCAACTGTTTATTTTGAAGCAACTGATAATGCGCCTCTTGCTTTGGCTGTGAATGGTTTAGGATCCTTCCTAGAAGTTGATGACGTTCATTTAGTAGCTGTTAACTTCATTAACCGTGCTTATATTGATGTTAGTATGCCTGATTCCTCAAGTCTTGCAATCATGGGTGTTCGTCTTGCTGATGTTGCGGGAAAACCATCTTGTGGGAGTTTGACATTAGCAGCTCAAAGAAATAATGGTGGAGATTACACACCAGTTGCTGTGATACCATCTGGTACAGATGCACCTATTACAGTTCGTGGAGGTAAAAGTAAGAGTTGGAGATTGTATGGTATGCCAACACAAACTTCCGAGTGTGGAGTTGATGTAGACGTCTTCTCTCGTCTTGCAGACCCCGAGCAACAACAATGCAACGATAAATGCGAGACTCCCTCTCAAACGAAATTTACTAAAATTGCATGCCGTATGGGATGTGACATTGCTGCGTTTGGGGCCACAACAGAATCTAGTAATGGTTTGTTTGATGCCAGTGAATGCTTGGAACTTCCATCTGCTTTTGCAGACAGTGATCGTGTTGATCCAGGTTTTGAAGAAGATGATTTGGTGGGTGCTTGCATTACGTCAACTCGCCGTTATTCGTACAGTAAAGTCATTGAATGTCCAGAAGATATGACTATTGAATCAATCAAATTTGCTTCCTACGGCAACCCATCAGGTTCGTGTGCTAAAGATGGCACAAGCTTTGCCTATGGATCATGCCATGCTATCGCTAGTAAATCAGTTGTTGAAGATGCCTGTGTTGGTAAACGTCAATGTACAGTTGTTGCAACAAACGATGCGTTTGGTGGTGACCCATGCCAAGGTTCCCGTAAGCGTTTAGCTGTTGAGGCCAATTGTGTCTTGATGTCTGCAGGCTTGTCCAAACGGGTACCATTTAAGTTGACCGTTCAAGCTACAGATGATGGTGGCATGTCTACTTCGGCACGTGTTATGATTAATGTTAAAGATGTGAATGAACCTCCACGTGTTTCTGACTCCAATGCTGAAATTCTTGAAAATGTCAAATCTGGAACAAAGGTTGGTGTACCTGTTTACGCAACAGATGATGAAAGAGACGGAATTACTTTTTCTGTCATCGGTGGTACTGGTGCCAAATACTTTGCTATCGATCGTAATTCTGGGCAAGTTTCTGCCTTCTTGGAGAAGGGTGCAGTTCTTAACTTTGAAAAGGTCAATCTATATACAATCATTGTGCGAGCTACTGATGACAATAAATTGGGCTCTTTATCAAGTGATTGTACTATGACCATCACAATTGAAGATGCCAATGAAGCACCTAGTATTGTATCTAATGCATTTGTCATTGCTGAAACTACGGAAGTTGGTACTGAAGTTGGTCAAATGTTAGCGAGTGATATTGATGCTGGCGACGTTTTAACATATCGAATTACATCAGGGAATGAAAAACGTCATTTCAGTATTAGATTTAAAAGTGGTATCATTGTCGTCACTGAAAATCTCGATTTTGAATCAATTAAGAAGTATGCTTTTGCGATCCAAGTCACTGATGTTGGGACCAATACTGCTGAGGCAAAGTGTGAAATTCGTATTACAAATGTGAACGAACCACCATATTTTGTAGAAGATATTGACTACACACGTAATATTAATGAAGTTGAATTTGTACAAGAAACTAGAGATAACAAGGTGTATTGTGTTGCACCATATGATAGCAGTGCTGCTACAACATCATTGTGTACTCAAAGTTACACCGCTAAAAAACGTATAGTTTCTGGTGGATATGTTACTGCAAACGATCCGGATGCTGGTGATACGGTGCAACTCAAATACCATCTTGATGATTCACGTGGTAGTGGAAAAGATTTGTTTGAAATCAATGAAAACTCAGGATTAATTACAACAATAAACACAGACAACAAAGATCAGTTTAATTTCGAAGTTCAACCAAATGAGTATGATATTTGGGTGATTGCTACTGATCCAAATGGTTTGACCGACGATGTCAATGTTGTGATTCGAATTGATGATATTAATGAGGCACCTCGATTAACAACAACAGGCTTTGGTGTCGCTGAAAACTTTATTACTGGAATGTTTATTGGTCAGTTGTCATCCACCGACTGGGATTTGTACGGCAGTCAAACAATGTCATACGAGATCATCGCTGGCAATACTTGCCGTAATCACACTTATAATGCATTAACAGAAAAGCAGTTATTCGATCGGGTTCCTGATGATGAATATTACCAAAATGTTATTCTTGAAACTGATCCTGTTGGTGGCACTTGGAAGAGAGATAATGGTCGTATACGTTGTTCAACTGGTTCTGGTGGAACTTTTCGCCTAACATCAGCAGGTGCATTATATGTCAACAAAGATCACCAAACAGCAGAAAATTTGAACTTATTTTTAGAGCGTTTTGAAACATACGTTTTAAAAATCAAGACAACTGATGATGGTAGTCTTGGTGCACGTAAATCTTATACATCTGATATTACTATTCAAGTATGGCCGGCAAATAAGCCTCCTGTTGTTCACTCTAAATTGATTAACTTTCCAGAAAATACCATTGCTACACCTGTTCAAGGTCGTGCTGTTGGTAATCCAGTTCAAGCTGAGGATAAAGATGGTGACAAAATCGTGTTTTCTATTGTTGGTGGTAATGGAGGTACTAATAAAGGTGATGCTTTCAGAATCAATAGCGCTACTGGACAACTTTATGTTAATAATCAAGAAGCTTTGAACTATGAAAAGAGACAAAGGTGGAATCTCCAAGTTCAAGTACAAGATGATGGAAAGGGTGAATTAATTGATGTTGCTGTAGTGACAGTGATGTTGTATGATGTCAACGAATATCCAGTTATTAAAGATCAGTGGAGAGCAATTGATGAAAACTCCTTAATTGATACAAATATTGGCACTGCAATTGTAGCTACTGATGTTGATGCTGGTAAATGGGGCACATTGCAATACTTAATAGTTTCAGGAAATTCAGAAGGTATTTTTAAGATTCATGACAAAAATGGTCAACTTACTGTTAATAAAGAAAGCTTAGATTTTGAAAAGGAATATATGCATGCTTTAACGATTCGCGTGGTTGATACTAGTGGAAATGGTCTAAGTGATGAAGCCAAGATAACTATTACAGTTGTTGATAAGAATGACCCACCTATTCTTGAGTATGGAGTTTCACCAAGAACAATTGTCGAAAATAGTGCACCAGGCTCCTTAGTTGGAATTGCTGTTTTATCATCCGACCAAGATGCCCGTGATACACTTAAATATACAATTACAGGTGACAATTGCTGGAAACACGTAGTCTCCAATGGTGCTTCTTCTGATGTCAACTATTTTGCTCCAGCTTTGGAAATGAATGAAGATGGTTCAGTTGATGTTTCATTGCGTATTAAGAGTGCAAAAGGCGATGCTGTTATCAGTTTAGCTGGAGGTGATGGTGGTGCGAATGGGGTAGATGCCAGTAATATGTATAAAATTGTTCTTCATGAAAGTGGTGATACTGGAGTAAGTGCCACCCGATTTAGCGCTGGTACACCTTACAACATGAAATGTTCTGGTTCTGATATTAATTTCTTGCCTCGTGCCGATCTTAATTTCAACTCAATTAAGATTACTGCTAAAAAAGATGGTACTATTGATGTTGTTCAAATGACAACTGGTGCCAAAGCAACTTGTGAAAAGGTCAAAGAAAGTGGTAAAGCTAAGTGGGTTGGTTGTTATAAAGACAATGGTGCACGTGACTTTTGTTGCGGTCCTAAGAAATATGGATATGATTCAAGTAGCTGTGCTACAGCGTGCACAGGATTTTTGTATTTTGCTCTGCAAAACAATGGATGGTGTACTTGTGATAACGATTACAGTACTCCAAAAACAACATATAGTAAAATTGCAGACAACAAATGTGGTAACAAAAGAACTGGTGGTGCATGGGCAAATTCTGTTTATGAACAATCTAATGCCGTCACAAATTTTATACCTTCTGCTGTGGGTGTATCATCTTTGGGTGGTAGTGCTGTTGAATTTGAATCTGTTTGTTACAAGACAACCCTTCCTTCTGCTCGAAACAAAGGATCAGATCCAATTTCATCGCCATCTACTGCAGCATCAATTTTCAAAATTGACGCTGAAATTGGTCAAATTACCGTTACTGAAGACAAGAAAGCAGCTGTATTGGACTATGAGTCAGTCAGTAGTTTCTCATTAGAGATAACTGTATCCGATGATGGTTCACCACCAATGAAGTCTGTTACAACTGTAGCAATTCAAGTCGTTAATGAATTTGAAGCACCAGTTATTACTAATACGCCATGTAAAAAATTCCGTTCATGCTTCAAAGTGACTGAAAATTCACCTGTTTCAACAAAGATTGGCGCAGCCATGACAGCAAAAGATCAAGATTTGGGCAATCTTGTTCCAACTGGTTCTAAGCGTAGTGATGTTGTTACTCATGGTCCATTAAAATGGAAAATTACTGGTGGTAACTGGGGTAACCGATTTGCCATTAATGAAGGTACAGGTCAACTGTCTGTGCAAATGGCTGTTGATCCAGATGATGGTAAATCTCTTCTCAATCATGAAAGTGATTATGTTGAAGTAGATGGAAAGAAAACGAATAATGATGGTAATCCTGTATTTCACTTGGACATTAGTGTTACTGATCCCGCTGGCCTTCAGGATGAAGCCACAGTTGAAGTTGCCGTTGTGGACGTCAATGAACCTCCTATACTGCTTGATACCATGCGAAAAGTACCAGAGGATGCTGGAATTAACTATTTGGTTGGTATTCCTTTAGATGCTATTGATGAAGATGATCCAAATACACCGCAAGGCAAGTTCAAATACACAATTGAATCAATTCAGTTCACACACTTTAATTATTTAACTGGTGCCATGGATGACTCTAGCTGTGGATTTTTGACATGTACTCTGTCTGGACCATATCGAGGTTTGAACAAGCAACCGACTTTGACTTGTTCTGGTTCATCCAGTCAGCTATCTCTTGCTGGAGGCCAACGTCTTGTTGTTACAAAGGGCACAACTACAACAAGTGTAGTTGTTATGAGTTCTTACTACTCAAGTGGTGGTTTTGTTGTTCGATTAGCAAATGATGCTTACTCATCAGAAAAAACAGAAGCGTTGGCAGAATCAGAGGGTGAAAGGGGGTGGGCAACTGTTTGTCCAGCATGGAAAGATGGACAAGCTATTCAGAAGAGCATTTTCTCAATTACTGAAAATGAGGGTCAAATATCAATTGCTAATCCTGCACCATTAGATTTCGAAGCTGATGCAAATATTTATCGAATTACTGTTGCTGCTATTGACAATATACCAAATGGACCAGGAATGACAACAAGAAGTGAAGTCATGATCCGTCTTGAAGATCGTAATGAGCAACCGATTGCTAATGATCAAACTATTGGTTTATCAGAAAATTCAATTGCGGATACAAAAGTTGGAAATCCAATTGTTGCCGTCGATCCAGACAAATATTCCCGTCAAAAACTTCGATTCTCAATCATTTCTGGTAATCAAGATGGTATCTTTGCTATCAATGATTGTTCTGGTCAAATTACTGTTGTATCAGATACTAATAATTTGGATTTTGAATCAAGCGCAAGCGCTGGTTATGATCTTGTCATTCGAGTTGAAGACAATGGTCTCCCATCATCATTGTTTGATACAGCCAAAGTTAGCATTAAATTATCAGATGTCAATGAACCACCCAAGCTTATAGTTCCCGGTAAGAAAGGGTCTCTTCTTCATCGAACGGTAGGTGAGCGCGCATTACGGAAATCCAAACTTCAGCCAGTTAAAATATCTCAATGGATAGATGCTGAACATTCAACTATGATTGTCAATGATGCAGCATTTGGTCCTGGCAAAAAAGTTATAGTTGGTTTGAATAACCCACAAGCAGCCGTTGTTTTTAATCTGCCACGTGCTTTAGTCGGTGATCATATGACGATGCTTCGTCACAATCTTCCTCTCAAGAGCGATACAGAAGCTGTGTCATTCACTGTTGATGTACCAGCAACTGTCTATGCTTTGATTAATCCACTTGGTGCACAATGCACAACTGGTGATTGTGTCAACAAATGTGGACTTACATGTCCATTGAGTTCTGCAGATTCATGGAAAAGAACCGGCTGGTATGCTACTGTTACTGTTAATGGAGACGACTTAGACTATCCTGTGTTTTCAAAAAAATATGGAAAGGGTGCTGAAGTTAAAATTAAGTTGGAAGACCATATGGGACCAAGTATTAACGCAAAGGCTGGTAAATCTAGCGAACATGTTATTGTCTTTGTTGTAGGACCAACACCAATCGAAATGGGTAGTGATGAAGTATGTAAAGTTGATGTAGGTGTACGTTCTACGAATTTGGATATTCAATTGCCAGCCTCCTCAATGACATCAAATGTTGCTGGATCAACATTCCTTGATTCGACTAGAAAAAATGGATTCTGGCAAATGGGTGGTTCTTCTGGCACTGCGTCGTTAGCTAACGGTCAAAATTATTTCCAATTTGATCTCGTTACCGAAACAACTGTTTCGGCCATTAATATTCGTGGGGCCGATTTTACTGGTGGTAATTTAGCATTAGGTAAACCTGCAAGAAGTATTAAGAAATACAGTAGTAAAACACCAGCAAGCAGAGCTACTGATGGTAACAAAAACAACTGCAAGTGGCCAAGAGTATCGTGCTCACATAGTTTGTATGCAAAAAAGACGGCTGATGGTGAACGTCCATGGTGGCGTGTAGATTTAGGTGATACTGTCGAAGTTGGTAAAGTTAAAATTTGGCGTCGTGAGGCTGGCGGTAATGATCGTCTTGATGATTTTGAAGTTTACTTGACAGATACTGATATTGAAGAAAATAGCTATGCAAATCATGATGACAGTGACAAGTACTCGTGTACTACAGATCAAATGGAAGCAACACCATCTAACGTTCAATTCAGCAAAAATATATTCAGTGGAAATTCTGGTGTTGTTTTATGTACTGATAAAAATGGCAATGGTAAAACTGGTCGTTTCTTGTTCATAAAGATTGCTGGGGAAGGAAAGGGTGTTAACCAACGTTATTTGAGTTTGTGTGAAGTTGAAGTGTACAGTGCAGCTGAATATTCAGCTGTTACTAAATTCACAGTTCAAAGATCGGTGGATGGAAAAACATATTTTCCAATTACAAAGAATGGCCAAGTTCAAGTTTTCAATGGTCCGACAGACAAGAAAGCATCTGGTGTAACAATTGAATTTGATGTGCCAGTTTCAGGAAAATTTCTTCGCATACTACCTTTACAATGCAGAGGTTCTTGCAAGGCTAACTTCGAAATAATCGGAGGACCAGTTGAATACTGTCAGGTAATTCGATATGTAAAATTAGACGGTGGTAGAATTACTGCCACTGATCCAGATATATATTCATCCACTTATGGCCAATCATCCCTCACGTACAAAGTCACGAGTGGTGATTCAAACGGTATTTTCTGCTTCAAAAATCCAGAAGTTGCTGACTTGTATGTTTGTGATCCAACAGCATTAGACTACGAACAGATGGCACAAGTAAGATTGACTATTAGTGTCATGGATGGCGGTTCGCCAAAGCATTTGATTGACAGTACAACAGTTGTTGTAACGCTTATTGATTTGAATGAGGCACCAACATTTAATGGAGCCACAAGATATGTGAATGAAAACTCAGACATGGGAGAAAAAGTTGGTTTCTTGCTTGTCGATGCGGGTACTGATCCAGACGCTGGTTTCACTTTGAAATATAACTTGATTGAACCAAGAGATGATAATGATATGTTTAACATAAACAAAGCAACAGGGCAGGTTTATGTTGATCGTAAAGGTGCATGGATATCTCACACTGAAATGCCATTAGACTATGAAGTTCAAAAAATATACAATTTAACTGTTGAGGTTACTGATCAATTTGGTTTGAAAAGCACTGGGCCATTGACTATTGAATTGAAAGATGTTAATGAACCAGCATCAATTGAACCACAATCAAGATCTATTATGGAAAATTCAGTAGAAGGAACATTAATTGGTGCACCAATTCAATCTGTTGATCAAGATGTTGGCGTATATAGTATACCAACGTATACAATTTCAAAATTAGAAGGATGTCGTGGCACATCTTGCTTTATTATCGGCGACCCATTATTCCGAATTGAACCAACTACTGGACAGTTATCGGTGCTTCGATCATATGAAGAGGATGGCTCATACTCTTTGAATTATGAATATTTGAGACAACATTTCAAACAATGTCAAACCCTTCCATGTGTTCACTACAGTGTGACTGTTCGATCAACTGATTCTGGTGGTGAATTTGGAGAAGGGTTTGTTACTGTTAACATGTTAGACATTAATGAATCACCAATCTTCCATCCTGCAGATGGTTCAGATTCACAGCAATTAAGCCCACCATTCTTAGCACAGTCTTCAACAATGAAATACGCTGCTGAAGATGGGTCTGAGTCTGTGGTCTATGGTACTACATTGAATGAAAATTCAATTGTAGACACAGTTGTTGGTACTATTGCTGTTGATACAGTCGACGAAGGTGATTCAAATACTTATGCCATTATTGCTGGTAATGATGCGGGAATATACAAATTATCCACAATTGAAGTATTAGATAACCGTGTTGCTGATGGAATAATTCGTGTAGCTACAATAAGTGTAGCCAAAAATATGGTAGACCATGAAATGGATGATGAACACTTACTTGTTATCGAAGCAACTGACACTAATGGAGAAAAAGTTTCTTCAGAATTCCGTATTGTTATCAATGATGTTTCAGAAAATCCAAAATTTATTACCGATTTTACTGGCTCTATCTTAGAAAATGCCCCCAGGGGTACTTTCATCGGCCAACCAGTGTCAGCCATGGATCAAGATTTTGTTGTTTCGAAAGCACCAATAGAATTATGGCAAAGTACTGATGCCATAAAAAATAATACATGTATCATGCAAGTTGGAAAGGAACCCTTTTCACGTGCCGCAAAGGTTGAACGTGGACCGATGGCATTGACAACTGTTAGAACAGGCGGTTGGCTTGATGACATCACTGATAAATTATCAATCGCATCCTCTTCCCATGCATTTGTATCCAGTCTTGGTAAAAGCCCAGCAGCTTCGTCACTTCAACGACCATGGAAGACTGTTGGCTGTTATTCTGATGGTACCAACGGTGGAAATAAATTTACTACTCTTATTGTTCCTGCAGACAAAAGATACTGTGGTGGTATTCGTGTGTCTGCTGGCGCTAAAGATTCTTCTAACCAAGAGTGGAATGCAGAGAGCTGTCGAAATGCATGTTTCGAAAGCGCAACATGCAAGGTTGCAGAATATATTCAACGTAAATTACAGGATGATGAATGTGATTTATTTGCTACTGAATGTGCTGGTACTCCAGGTTATGATGGTATACATAATGTGTACGCTTGGAGCATTGATCAACGCTCAGATTCCAGTTGGAAGCCACTTAAATACTTTACTCATATATCTGATATCAAGATTACACAGCGTGTTCGTGAAGTATTAAATAAAGAACCATTACAAATTCGTGTGAACCCTATTGCCACGTGCGCCGCCGCAGCAAAAGTCTCCAAAGAAGTTAAAGATACTCCAACAGGACAATTCGGTCTACTAAATGGTGCATGTGTATACTTAAAAGTATCAGCATCAACAATTACTAGTCGAATCGATAATGGCATGTGTTCCGAGGGCCGAGGTGGAGTCACTGCTATTTCTGCATACACTTTGGCAAAAACGGCACCTGCGACACCTCCAACTTCTTGTTCCATGATTAAATTGACCAATCCAACTGCTACATCTGGCGTTTACACGCTCTCTGGTCAAATTGATGTTTATTGCGATTTTACAACTGACAATGGTGGTTGGACAATGATTGCCTATGGACCCAAGGGTCAATTTGGCTCGTTGGCTACATCTACTGATGGTATTGATATTGCAGTTAAAAAAAATGGTGAAGCATATGTTAGTGGTGCTTCTACTGATTTGCTTAAATCATCAAAAGAAATGGTTGTGGCATGGACAACGCAATCCTCTGCTAGTGGTGGAATTGCGTCTTTCGAAAATGCAGTGAAATTTACAATCCCAACAATACCCGACATTGATATTAATGATCCAAAAGAAACTGCTGCTGCTGATCCCACAGAGTATTTGGAGGTAGTTAGTTACGCTTCTCTATCGGGTATAGTATCAAGCAAAGGTTCAACCATTAACAAGGGCGCAACATGGGGTTCAAGTACGTCAAGGGCAGCAACATATAAAGCATATTGTCGCTGTGTAAAAGAGGATAACAGCCAAGGTATTTCTATTTGTAACAATGGTTGTGGATCTCCTAACAAAGTCTGTTGGTCTGGTGTTGGGTGTGCAGCGAATGAAAGAAATTGTAACAACGGTAAATGTACGTGCAAACCAAAAGGAATTACAACCAATGATATGACTTTTGTTCAATGTAAAGAACAATGCGCTAGAGTTGGTATGATTATTCCCAGAAGTATGACTGGAATGACAGCTGCAACAAACACTGGATGTAATATTAATGGTTATAAAATGTGGATAGATGACTTAGCAGGTGGTTCGGTTGATGCACCAACACAAATTGATGTTCTTAAAAAAGATGTCAAATATTCTAGCAATGGCAATGGTATAATTGCTGCACTTGATGAAGATAAGTACGGTGGTGCTATCTTTTTGAGAGGTGATAAACATAAGTCAACTGAAGAAATTTACCTCAAATTGAGAAAAGCAGCGACTGTATTTATTGCTGTCGATAGTGGAAGTAGCGCTCCTGCTGGTTTCATTGCCGATGGTGCTGAAAAACTAACATACTCACTAGGAGGAGCTGAATCGCAATGGCCTGTATACAGAAAGACTTATGAAGAAGGTGATGTTAAATTTCGACTGAAGGCAATTTCTAAAGCTGTTGTATTCGTACAACTCAGTGAGTTTGAATGTGGTAACACAGAATCATATGCTAAACTTGATGTTGAATGTGTTCATGGTAGCTGTAATCTTCCAACAACAATGTATACCCATAAAAATCTTGCAGCAGCAAAGGGCTTAACTTATGGTTTAATCATGCCATCTACTACTGTAGAAATTGAAGATCTTGGTCATACTGGATGTACTAATGGTAACCCATGCAGTTTATGTCAAGGTGATTGTGATACAGATTCTGACTGTGCCGGTGGTTTAGTATGTTTCCAAAGAACAGCAACACCAACCCTGGTACCAGGATGTGGCGAAACAGGAATGGTTAAATCTACCGCTGATCATGACTATTGTTATGATCCTTACATGACAATTAAAAATGCGGATGTTACATCAACGATGTCTAATAACTGTGAATGGGATCATGCGGATTCTCGTAGCACTTATCGTGCTGTCTATTTTGGTTCCAGCCGTAAAAATCCCAAAGACAAACATGTTGGGATTAGAGACAATTCTGGAAACCGTATTGTTCCTTCGATTATGAGTGTTTGGGTGAGAAACGCTGATATTGTTCTTCCTGAAGTTGTATCTGATTCGTGGGACAGTAAAGACTTAGTTTGGAAAGCTGGTGGTAGCAGAAAGAAGGTATATCCACGTATTCAAATTACTGACTTGGGCAAACATCACGATAGTACAACACCGAAAGAAGAGTACAGTGCATTTACAGTTTCTGCTTGGTTTAACCATGAAAACCTCAATTCTAAAAATGGTAACACGCCTTTTTCTTATTCAACTAAATCTAAGAATAAGGAAAATAATGCATTCCTTCTATATAATATTGATAAACCAAGTCCTTATCGCCACAACTTCCAAGGTAAAGCAACATCAGGTTACGCAGATGGAAAGTGGCATCATGCTTGTATGACATGGAAAAAGGGAGAGGGGTATCTATATTTAGATGGTCAAGTTGGTAAAAAATTCTCTCTTTCAGGATCACGTGTTAATCAAGATATGTTTGCACGCGGCACATTTGTGATTGGGCAAGAGCAGGACTGTGACGGTGGTTGCTTTGATCATGGCCAAGCGTTTGAAGGAAGAATCAATCGTTTAAATGTCTATGATAAATACATGTCACTTGATGAATGTAGATCTGCTGGTGAAGTTGGTCAGCAAGGTAATGTTGTTTCGTGGAAAGATATTATTGGAGCAGCTGAATCTCCAGCCAAAAAAATAGGACAAATTGCTATGCTCTCTGATGCTGGTGACGTTCTGAATATTGAAGAGTCTACATTAGTTGATCCTCGTTCGGTACGTGGCTCCGATGCCATCATGCTTGGATATCATGGACAAAAAGGTGCCGGTGCTGTTGAAGATAGTCATATAACATTTGAGCACAGTGAAATTGTCGGAACAAAGTTCCAATTGACAAGTCTTGACGTGACAAATGGTGGTAACGCTTGTTCTGGTATTGTTGTTCAGCGCAAGGATGATGAAACTGGTAAATTCGAAAATGTTGCCACTTACACTGATTTGGGTCGTTCTGGCGACACTGCAAAATTAGGTGGTGAGAATGGCTTTGTTGGTGCACCAAGTACACAATGGCGTATCCAACCACTTGGTGTATCTGATACTACAGATAAATTTTGTTCCATTGCACGTGTTACGTTGTTTGGAGCCATTACAGATGTTGCTGTGCCTTCATGGCATGGAAATTTCAACACTGGTATGAATATTGATGAACTATTCAATAGTTGTGCTAGTTTGGGTTCAGAATGTTCTGGTGTCATACGTGAAACAACATCAAGTTCGAAAAGAGGTGCTCTCATTGCACGTTGGCCAACTGCTGGAGAAAATGCTAATAGTCCAACGTCGGTCATTGATCGCTTGTATGTTGTTGGTTCTACAGATGAAGATGGTAATATCATTAGTTCATATGACTTTGACAGTGAACAACGTCAGCTAGGTTTACGCTTGGGTGATTGCTCGCAAGGCTTTTACGAAGCTGAAATTGAACTTCCATACACTGCTGATTGGTTCTTTGATTTAACAACAAAGAATGATGATAGTCCTGGTAGTGATTCAACTGATTACATGGATATTTTCATTCGTCAAGATGGCGATGAAGAATACATCTTCCTATCCCGTCACACAAATGATAGAACGAAAACTACTCCAGTACGGTTACCTACAACTACAAGATTTGGTTTGAAAATTGTTGCACAATCAAGTAATAAAGAAATGCCTAAACACATGCGCATCCAAGCTGGGCCAATTGGTGTATCTGAACGTCCAGGTGATTTAGCATTGGTTTACTCCGTTACTGGACCCGATTGTTTCGAACACTTAACTACTACAAGTAGTAGTGGAGAAAAGGATACTTCGGCTGTTCACTCTGGTCGTGGAGATGTTCATGCAGCATATTGTGCCATGGCACTTTTCAAAATTGATCGTCATACTGGCCAGCTTCAATTACGCACAGCAAATGTATTAGATGTATCTAAACGTTCTCGATTTCCTGTTGAAGTAACTGCTACTGATCCTTCCGGTTTGACAGATACTGCGTTATTTGATGTCGAAGTTATAGAATCAAACGATCCTCCAGAAATGTATTCATATGTTGCACATGTTGATGAAAACAGCCGTGGTGTAGAATTACATGATCTTAGTCACGAAACTGATGATCATTGGTCAATTTACGGAACGTTTACACATTCAATTGATGGAACTGATAACCCAGGCGTGTTAGGTTATGTCGGATCAGCTTCTGATGTTCGTAAAGGTCAAAAAATTACTTACAGTATTGTTGCTGGTAATGTTAATGATCAATTTGCAATTAATCCAGTTACTGGTGTAATTTCATTGTCTGGATCAGCTAAATTGAACTTCGAAAGTCAATCTAAATTTGTTCTTTCCATTTTAGCAACCGATGATGGTATGGGAAATCTTGCACATGCTAATAGTACAACTATTTACATTCATGATCTCAATGAAAAACCATGGTTCCCAGCAACTGTACGTTCTGTCAAAGAAATGTCACCAAAGGGCACTAATTGTGGTCTTGCTGTTCAAGGTAAAGATGTTGATGCTGGTGATAAATTAAGTTATTCTTTTGTTGGTGGGCCAAGTGAGTTTGCAATTGGTTCAGAAACTGGGCAAATCACAACAACTGGAAGCCCTCTAACTGATTATGAAAGTATATCGAGTTATGCAATTACAGTGAAAGTGAGTGATGTTGCAAGACCATGTGGTCGGCGTCAAAATGCTTGTGGTTCTTTGTCAAACACTGGAACAGTCACAATATTAATTGAAGATATAAATGATCAACCAATCATCACTGCTGGACAAGTTAAATTAATCGATGAAAACAGTCAAAAGGCCAGTTTGGTTGGTGCCGTTGTTGTTGCAACGGATCAGGATACGAAAGCCAAATGGCGTGGTCTTAAGTACACAATTGTTGATGGGGCAATACCACAGTGTGATGGACTAGATGATCAAGGATTTGTTAGTGCATGGTTAATTCTTGGTGACAAAAATGAAGGTCCATTTAAATTTGATCGTCTTGCTACTGGTAAGAAAATGGACAAAACTTCCAAGATAAACAACATTGAACCATCATTATATGCTGTTCCTGGTAAGAAACTAGGTGGTAAAACATGGTCTGCATACAAAGATATTTGTTCATTAATATCATCTTGTGGTAATGGTTGCAATACTAAAGGAATTGATTTAGATTGTCATTATTACGGTGTAGCCAATATTAACCCATCCAGTTGTGACAACTTAGTTTGTACAGGAGAGCAGGCATATGCCATGACTTACTTGAACAATCTCAAAACAACAGAAAGAAAAGTTGAGCTTCGTTTAAGTTCAAACGATGGACATATGGTATGGTTTAATGGTGATTTAGTTGCCAGTAAGTTTACAGATCACTGTTTTGGAGACTCTGTGGATCAGGCTGTTGTTGTTACATTGGCACCAGGTGTAAATCGTGTTCTTGTTAAAACTCAAGATCAAGGTGGATCATGGGGATTTGCAATGTCTCTATCTGATAGTTCCAATATTTTTGCAACAACAGAAATGGACGGATCTTATACAAAAGAGGGTGGGTTTGGTGGTGAGGCATTTGTCATGGATGAAACCAATGGACAAATTCGAGTCAACTCTCAAGAGGCTCTTAACTTTGAAACTGTTCGTGAATACACTATTCGTGTTCGGGTTGTCGATGCAGCTAGTTTAAGTCACGAAGCTGATGTCCGCATTCGTGTTGGAGATCTCAATGAAAGACCTAAATTTGCTATGCGTGAAGTTAGATCAGTCCCAGAGAACAGCAAAGCTGGTACTAAAGTTGGTCCTCGTATAACTGCTGCTGAGGTGGATAGCTCACAAAGATTGACGTACTGGATGGTTGGTCAAGAACGTCGCTTTGCAATTAATGGAAAGACTGGTCAAGTAAGTGTTAGAAATGGTGCCGTTCTTGACTTCGAAGCTGTCAGTTCTTTCGATGTTACTGTGTTTGTAAAAGATAGCGCAATTCCGCCATTGGAGCACTCCGTTCCTTTAACTATTGTTGTTACAGATGTGAATGAAAATCCTGTCATTCCAGCTCAAGAAAAGGATGTTCCTGAGGAGACAGAACCTGCCATGGAAATTCGCACAGAAGGATCTACATCATGCTTAACTGTTCCTGACAATGTAAAAATTGGTTCCAAGGTTACAATGTCTAAGTGTGAAGAGGTAAGGCCAGCACCAAAACAGCAATTCTCTTTCAGTACAGATGGAAGAATTCGTCTTAGTAATAGCAAATCTTTTTGTGTCAGTAATGATGGATCAAAAGGATTAATTATTGAGAAATGTAATGCTGGACGTCGTGATTTCCAAAAATTCCGTAAAAGTAAATGGACAGCAGGTTCAGATACCGGAGCCCTGTGTCTTACTAACGGTGATCAAGAGTGTATCGGTGCTGCAGCTCAACTTGTTGATGGGCATAATGACGCAGCTCAATTTACTGTTGTATTTTCAACACGTCCAGGTGTAGCTGTTGGTGATCCAGTTATCGCAACCGATGTTGATGGTGGGCAGACGGCACGTCTTCGATACTACATTAAAACTCAAGATGTTAATGCTGGACCAAACGGTTTCCGTATCGATCCGGAAACTGCTCAAATTACTGTTGATGAAGCCTATTTGAACTATGAAGATCGTACAACATATACAATTATTGTAGGTGTAGTTGATGACGGTTTCCGTGTTGACGGTAACACACCATCACCTTGTGATATTGACTACAAAGGTTTGATTGAAAACGATGGTAGATGTCGCTTGAGTCATGAGGAAGCGATCACTATCCGTGTCAAGAACGTAAATGAAGTGCCACTCCTTTTGGATACAGATCGTTACATCCGTGAAAATATGCCAAGAGATACGTTTATCGGTGAAAAAATTGTTGGATATGATGTTGATGAAGAAGATGAGCTCAGCTACAGTATTGTGGCAGGTAATGACTTAGGATTGTTTGCCATTGAAGCATGTAACGGTCAACTTCGTATTGCTGATCCTGTACTGGATTATGAAAATAGAATTGATTATGAACTTGACATAAAAATTGAAGATTTGGAAAAATCATTTATGATTGCTAAGGTTGGTGTACATATTGTTGATGTTAATGAAAATCCAACAGTAGACAAACCACAACCTGTTTCTGTTCTTGAAAATTCAATGGAGGATACTTTAATAGGTGCTCCATTGATAGCTTCTGATATTGATGGTGGACATACGTCAACACTTCGATGGTCATTGACCCGTGGTAATGATGAAACGCGTTTCAAAATCGATCCAATAACTGGACAAATTTCTATCAACAATGGTGGTAGTGTATACATGAATTATGAAACAAGACCAGCAGACAAGCTTGGCAATAAATCACCATTTATGTTAACAGCAACTGCTACTGATATTGGTTTGCTGCCAACTCAAGAATTTGTCATAATGGATGGTGTGATGCTTCCACACTCTTATGTACATCAAGAGTGTTACTCGGATGCTCAACAAAATGCTGGATGGATCAACTTGGAGAAGGACGCAACAGTTGGACCAGTTCTTTCTAAACCAGCTGTTGATACTTTGGCTGCACCAGGTGTGAAACATGCTTGGGTGTTTGATTCAACAGACTGTTCAGCCCAAGATGTTGTTGGTAGCATGCATGGTAAACTAAAAACTAGCAAAGCTACAGGTGGTGCAATTCCTACGTGTGATATTGATGGTTTAAAACTCAACATCGATCAAAGTGGACCAAATGGTGAGCAACAGTATGTTGATTTCGGTGCTTACCCATCGTTTGGACCAGAATTTTCATTTGCAATGTGGATCAAATTTAAATCTGAAACGCCATACAATTCACGTCTCTTTAACTTATGTTCTAGCAACACAGGAAGTACTATTAGTAGTGGTACATCTTGGACAAACATCAAAGCAAAAGGACTGGAACACAAAGCATATTGTCGCTGTACCAATGCACAGGCATCTAAAGGTGTTTCTATTTGCAACAGTGGATGTGGGGATCCAAACATAGTTTGTACATCTTCCTTTGGTTGCACGTCTAATCAGCGTGACTGCAACAACAATCTATGTACTTGTCAGCCAGATAAAGTAAATGGCAACTCAATGACATTTGAAGATTGTAAAGAACAGTGCTCACGTATTGGTATGACTATTCCTAAGGATATTGCAGGAATGAATTCTGCAATTAATACTGGCTGTAACATTAATGGTTTGGAAATGTGGATTGATAGATCTGGTGGAGTTGATAACTGTCTTTTTACCAACTCACATGGCAGCGATGGACAAATGACTTTCCAAGTATACAATACTGGAAGCAATGTAAACCAATTCAGCAACGGCTGGTGGGAGAAAGATGTATGGCAGCATATTGTTGTCACTGTCGACTCTAATGGTAACAAACAAGTCTTCAAGAATGGTGTACTTAAAGCAACCTCCACTGGTAGTGGTGGTGTACCAGATGTTAGCCGTGATATTTTCCACTTAGGTAAATCTGTTGGTTCGGAATCTTATTTTAAAGGATGGATTCGTTCTGCTGCTTCATGGCATCGATCTCTAAAACAAGAAGATGTTGAAAGATTGTATGCGATGGGTAAACCAGATACTTCTGGTGATATTACATTAGCTCAAACAATATTACCAACTCCAAAAGTTGGCCGCGAATCACCTGTCCAAAGATGTGCTCAAGCTGCTAATGCCAAAGGTCTTGAATACTTTGGTATCTCTGAGGGTGGATACTGTGGTGGTTCAAAAACCATGCCTAATCTTTTCTCCGAAAACTGTAATATTAAGGGCGGTCTTGGTTCGGACTTTGATTCAGCTGCTACAGATATATACAAACTGAATGCCAAACAAAACTATGAAGAAAACGTTGATACTGAAGAAGATTGTCTTACAATTTGTGAATCACAAAGTCCGTGCAGTATTGCTACACCAGAATCATACTGCTGTAAGGGTTATCATTATGACAAGGTAAATAATGGTGGATGTTACACTATGCCAATGGAATATGCATTTTCAACTTTAAGTACTGGCGGTTATAAAACTACAACTGGTATTACTAAAATGAAAATTCAACCATCAACTCCACTTTCTGGATCATCTGTTTTAGAAGTCCATTTACTGGATACAAACGAACCACCTCGTCTTGAAGGTTACATTGCTAAGGTTGATGAGAATAGTGAACCTGGAACTGACATTGGTGACAGAGTACCAGCACCGGATGATGATGGTGATTTGGTCTCATTTGCCATTTCAGGTTGGTACGAGGGTATTCATACGAAAAATTGGGGTGCTCAACCACGTGGTCTCTTGTACGCTGGTAAACAAGACAAAACAGTTGATGATGAATTATGCAAAGAATGGAAGAATACTGTATTTAGAACATTAGTTGGAAAGGCTGGAAATCACAATTACTGTCGTAATCCAGATGATTCAGAAGAGGGACCATGGTGTTTTACCAGTTTAGTACCTCTTGAACGCAAAAACTGTTTCGAATTCTTTAAAGCACCGAGTCCATTATTTGCGTTTGATGCATTGTCTGGTCAGTTTACTGTTCGAGAAAACAAATTTAATTTCGAAGCACTGGATTCTTACGTAGTCATCATGACAGCTACTGAAATGAATCGCGCTCTTCCTCTTTCAACAACTAAAGCTGTGCAAATTACTGTTATAAATATCAACGAAGCTCCAGAAGTACACGATCAGTCACTCACAGTTTGGGAAAACGTTCCACTTGACTATCCAATCGGTGCAAAGTTAGGGCCAGAAGGATTTGAAACAGGACACTTTAAAACATGGAGTGGTTTTGGTGAAGTTCTTAATGCAACTGATGTTGATAATACTGGAACTGAGCCACAAAGTCAAAAACTTGCATGGCGAATATTGGCTGGTGATGACAAAAGACAGTTTGCCTTTGATTATTTTACTGCTGGTCAACTTCTTGTTGCTGGTGAATTGGATTTTGAATCACTATCAAGTTATGAAATAACTATCGAAGTTGTTGATAGTGGTAAAGGTGCATTAACTGACCAAGCGAAAGTTACTGTTGAAGTACTTGATGTAAATGAGCAACCATATTGGGTTCAAGGGATTAGTTACACTAGAAATATTAATGAGAATGGGGCGGAAGATGATACTGTTGTCGGTGGCTTGATATTGGCTAAAGATGTGGATGCAGGTGACGAAGCGGCATTAACATATGTTCTCCTTGATCAAACTCCATCATATGATCCATCATTAGAACAGCCACCTGCAACTCTGCAACAATTTAAAATTAATGCAAATAGTGGTCAAGTTACTGTTCATGCTAATGCAGATTTGAATTTTGAAGAGTACACAGAATGGAATGTTATTGTCCAAGTCAGTGATGGTGAATTAGAAGCTAATCAATTGATGCGTATCTCAATCAAAGATGTTAATGAAGCACCTGATATTCTTGCGCAAACTCGTAACATTATTGACAATTACCAAATTGGTGACAAAGTTGGTACACCAATCATTGCTACTGATCAAGATAATGGAGCAAATGGGTATGGTGACACTCTCACCTATACCTTGGAAAGCGGTGACGTTAACAATGAATTCAGCATTGATGGAGTAAGTGGCCAATTGGTGGTAAAAGTTGGACCTAATGCTGACACTCTAGAGGATTCAAAATCTGATGATAATGAATCATACGGTTGTTGGAATTGTGATAAATTAGTCAGCTCGGCAACAGGAGAAGATTGTGTTGTTCCTGATGGTGTCTACAAAAAAATAGGTTGCACGTGCCCAGCAGACACCAAGCAAAAGAATGGTAATTGCTGGACCAATGATTTTTTGAAAGCAGGCTTAAAATCATTAGTTATTCGTGTTACTGATGATGGTAATGATCGTAATGGAGGTGTTGCTAAACTAAGTACCACAGCAATTATTACAGTTCAAGTTGATCTAGCTAATAAACCACCAAATATCGATGATGCAACCCGATACATTGCAGAAAACAGTGTTGTGGGCACTACAGTTGGTGAACCAGTCGAAGGTACTGATCCAGATGCTGGACAATGTATTATGCCAACAAGAACTGAAAATGCCGATGGTAGTGTTACACTTGGGTGTGCAGATTGGGAAACACACTACAAAATTGATAGTAATGGTGAACGTGTTGTTGATCCATCTGGGCATATAGAAGGTGATAACTTTGGTCGTGTTGATACATTGACGTATTCCATTGTTGATGGAAACACACACGGATTTTTTACACATATATTTGCTGTCAATCCTGCTACAGGTGCAATTCGTGTAAATAATACAGCTGGATTGAATTACGAGAAAAAAAGTGTCTTTTACTTGAGCCTTCGTGTACAAGATGATGGTAACGGTAAATTGCAAGATTCGTGCATTGTTACTGTTATTGTAAAGGATGTTAATGAACCACCTGTTGTTGATTTCTCTGTTTATGAAATTACAGAAAATGCACCGGAAGGTTTAATCATTGGTGATCCTATGACAAGTAGGGATGTTGATGTTGGTGATACACGTCTCTATTCGATTAATGGTGGAGATGATAATAAAATCTTCAGAATTCATCCAGTAACTGGGATCATTTCTGTAAATAAAGGACCAGAAAGAGAATATCATACAAATTATGAACTTCAGCCAGATCATAAACTTATAATCCGTGCTACTGATTCTGGGGGTAAATGGGGTGAAGGAACAGCTTTTATTGCCCTTCGTGATGGACCTGATGATCCAGTTCTTCCACCACAAGTGAGAAAGATTCCAGAAAACTCCCCAGTAGGATTTTTGGTTGGCACTGCTATTCGTGGAACCGATGAAGACGCTCTATCTGTTTTATCCTACGAATTCTTTACAGGAAATTGTCAAAGCAGTGAACCACCGCGTAAGGGTGCTATGTATCTTAAGACACCTCTAGACTCACCAGGAGTAGTTGATGTTACTTTCCGTGCCAAAGCAGATGCAGACGCTACCATTACTCTCGCTACAAGTGATGGATCAGCACCAACACCCTCAGTGCGCTACAGTATTCGCACAGGAGAACGTGGCAATATTGGCCGTACCATTGCTAATGGTGCAACATGGGGTACTAGTTCGGCTAAACCTGTAGATCACCTTGCTGCTTGTCGCTGTGTTTCCGAGGACAATAGTATTGGAATTTCTATCTGCAACACTGGATGTGGAGATCCAAACAAAGTGTGTGGAGATGTTGCTTTCAATGGTCTATTTGGCTGCGCAGAAAATGAACGTGATTGCAACAACGATCAATGCACATGCAAACCAAGTGAAATAGATACAAATGCAATGACCTTTGAACAATGTACAGCACAATGTAGCCGTGTTGGCATGGTTATTCCAAGTGATCAAGCTGGTATAATAGCTGCAACTAATACAGGCTGTAACATTAATAGCTTAGAAATGTGGATTAATCAAGATGCTCTATCAACTGAAAGCCCACTAGAATTCTGTCTGCACCACGGATGGCCACTTGAAGACTCATCAAGTGATCCAGCCAACAAAGATACTGGACGTACTGTTGATTTGTGGAAATGTAGCTTAGCATTTGAAACATCGCAAGGTTGGAATATTGATGAAACAACTGGTAAAATTCATTTGGCATCCAACCCAGACTACTGTCTCCACGTGTGGAATGCTGATGTTGTTATTGGTAATAATCAGAGAATTGGTTTATGGCCATGCGCAGCACAATACAATGTACATCAAAAATGGGCATTTATGCCAGAAAAAACATTATGCTTACAAAAAGATGCGCGTTACTGTGCAAGAGTAAATGGCAATGCTAAAAATGGTATCACTGTAGACCTTCAACGTGCACCAGAGGTTGGTAAACCAATACCATCCAGTTTCATTTGGAGTAAATCATTAGAACAACCAACTACACTTGGCGCTGGTGGTGATCGTTACGAAATTCAAATTGGAGATACCACAACAATCAAGCGTTGTTACGCTGCGACTCCAGAATCAATTCTGACAAATGGTATTGACTGGGTTGATGCAAATAATGATGGTACCGCGGAATCATGGGCTGTTGGTGGAGCTGGTGCAGATTTTGTCGGTGACTCGAACAAGGTATTGAGCAGTAAAGTTTGTCATAATGATCTACCTGTCCGAGCATTTAAGGGTGCATATCAGTATATCAAGCGTCGTGTTGGTACAGATGAGCCTTTACTTTTCATGCAAGGTGCTGGTGGTGCTGTTTCTGTTGTTGTGAGATCCGAAGGTTGTGATGATTCGTATAAAACCTCTGGGTGTGGTGTTGCATCAATTCGTTTGAATGGTGTTGAAGTTTCAAGGAAGGGTCGTGGCCTTAATGTTGTTGTCATTGATCCTGTCATGGGTAGATTAATATCATCCACTTCTTATGACACGTATGCTGATTCTAGTGCGGCTAACAGATTGGGTTCTTTTTTGGTTGCACAGCAGAATGGTGTCATTATTGCGATTGCTGGTCAAGATGAGTACTCAGAGAAATTAACAGATAGCACCGCACGTGCTGAATTAAAAGCATTGGGATTTTCCGATGAATCGCTTTATGGTACTGCTGTTACGGAATCAAAACATTGTGCTGATGAATGGGGTACTTGTAACTGTGATGGTACAATTTATTATGGTCGTGGCAGAACTGGTCGAAATGGTGACTCGTCAATCACATCAAGAGGTAAGATGACAGATCATGGTAACTACAGAACAACAACTGCAAGTGGTAGTGTTGGGTGTAATAACGGTGTATTTGGTGATCCATGGCGTGGTACTTATAAGCAGTGCTTTTGTGAATCAACTAATAATAGGAACAAGTTCCGTTCTTCTGTTGCTAACATTGGTATCAAGAACGGTGGCAACGTAAAGCACAAATGGAATGCCAGATATTCCACTAGTAGCGACTGTACGACTGTATCAAACAATTTTGATTTACCAAACACTGGTGCTACCGTAGCTCTTCAGGCTGGTAAGACGTATTTATTAACACTAAGTCTTCGTGGTTTAGGTACTGTAGAATCTGCCGAACCAGATAAATATGATTTTGATACAATTTCACCACCAGGTGCTACAAAAGTTCAAGATTATATTCGTACATTTACAGCGTCAGAAGATTCTGAATCATTTGGTTTCAAAATAACGGGTGCTGGTGATAATGTTTGGACCGAGTTTGATAGTGTTAAATTAGTTAAATACGATGCAAAGAGTAAATCAGTTTGCGAAACAGTTGCATCTGGTGCAACTCACTTCAAGGGAGATTTTGTTGCGCCTAAACCATTAAAATGGACGCAATACTGGCTTCATTCATCAAATGGTAATATTATTTTAGGAAAAGGAACACGTGAAACCATTTTTAGTGGCTATTGGGTTAAGTTAATTTCAAAGGCAACTGGTAGACCGTTAACATGGCAAGGGCATGATGTCTTCCAAGTTTCAGATGCTGCTGGTGCATCTGATGGTATATCAACAATAATGTTTGGGTCTGTTATTAATTTAGAAGTTGCAATGCGTGGTTTACTTGACTATTCTGATGCAAAAAAACAAAACTTTATTGACACAAGAAATGGAAAAGATACATTAGTTAAAGTTTCTTCCTCTAAAACTAGAATGATTGTTGGTGGAGGTGAATCGGGTGTAATTTTTGAAGGCAGTATCATAACATTGACATCAGCAGCAACTGGTAAATCACTTGATATTTGTCATGACAAAGGTACTTTCCAAGGTGATTTGGAGCCAAATTTTATTGGTGACTCAGTTCATGAATGGATTGTTGAAATGGCACCTCTGCCACCAAAAGCAGAAACATCTGCACGGCCAGATTGGAAGGTACAAACACTTGCCATAGGTCAGCCAGCACACTTGGCTGGTAGTCGTAAGATTAAACAAGTACCTGCTACATTTGTTGGTGTCACACATTTAGTTACACCACTATTTACGAAAGAAGACACACTTTACTTTGAGCTAGATGGACCAGGATATGTTTATGTTGCTTGGAATAAAGCTATTAAGAATCCTCTACCAGCTTATGGTTGGACTGCTATTGAAGAATTTGACATTAAGGTTGAAGAAGCTGGCGCAGCTGATAAGACTTATCTATTGCATCGCAAGACATACAACAAAGCGGGACCAGTGGAAGTTGAACTATCGTGCGATAAAGATACCTCATGCGTGAACGGTAATGAAGTTATGGTCTTCCTTGCAGGATATGGCAAACCAGGACATATTATTAGTGCAACCGATTTTACTGATTCTACTTCTGCACCAAACTTTAAGTACATTGCTGTTGGATCAAATGATGGTACTGCCGTGTTTGATTCAATTTGCTTGCCTTCTTCGTTGAAACAAGCAATTCTTTCAAATTCTAAGCCAAATCCAATCACCCCTCCAAGTTCAAAACCATTGTTCTCAATGAACAGAATGACAGGACAAATTACTCTTTCTATACCTGCTTTAGATTTCGAAACTACACCATCCCACAATTTGTTAGTTGCTGTTACTGATTCTAGTGGTATCACTGTGCAAACAACACTTCGTGTTGACGTTACTAACGTTAATGAAGTACCTACTCTCATTGACCAATGTGATACTGATCCTGATTCAATAGGATGCTTTAGTGTAAAAGAAAACAGTCCTCCAAATACAAGGATTGGAGTTCCACTACGTGTCAATGACCAAGATGCATCTCATCTTGGTGTTTCAAGTCCTGGATGTGGGGCTGGACACGCGGTACACTGGAAAATCCTTGGTGGTAATTGGGGTAATGTTATGAAAATTGGTGATCTAAGTGGACAACTTTCTGTTAATCAACCAACACTTGATCATGAATCCAAACTAGACTATACTTTGCTTTTGACAGCAACTGATAACGGCTCGCCACCATTAATGGTAGAGTCACAAGTTACAGTTTATGTTGAAGATGTAAATGAGGCACCTGTTGTTGATGAAAGGGTTGAAATGAAGATATTAGAGTGTGATGATGAACCATGTTCAAGTGGTAATAAAGATCTTATTGGTATTGTTAGAGCATTCGATCAAGATGACAGTGAACAAAAATATGGTCTGGTTGAATTTTCTATCGATTCTGTTCAAGGAGGAAAAATTAATTATGGCGATGATTTAGCTGCACCTGAGTGGGGTGATATGCTTGATATGAAAGATACCCCAACATTTAAGGTTGAAACTATTGTTGAAGCAGATACTTCTGATCTGAAAACAACGCATGAACGCTCTAAACAGTACTACTCTGAAATTCGGTTTGAAGCTGGTTCTAGTTTCGACTATGAGGGTGATGTTAATGTGTACAAGATTCGTCTTCGTGCTTCTGACAAAGGCTCAGAAATTATAGGTTCCGTAACAACTTTTGATGTTGAAGACGTGATCATTTTCTTGAGAGATAGAAATGAATCACCAAGTTTTGTACCATTTGATTTGTCGGTTCCTGAAAATTCACCGAGGCGTACGTTGGTAGGATGGCCATTGTTGCAAGGTGCTACTGATCCTGATATTTATGCAGTACAAGAACTACAATTCAAAATCATAGGAGGAAACGAAGACAATATATTTGGTATTTCATTGTGTGAAGGTCAAGTTAAGATTGAAACACATCTTCTTGAGACTGCTAACGGTTTATCAAAAGGTCAAATTGACATGCGTAAGCATGCCACATTAAATTTCGAAGGTAAAACCAAAGAATGGCCATTGACTATTAGAGTATGTGATGATCATCCAAAAGAGCCAATTTGTGTTCAAGGTGTATCAGTTGTTACCATGACAGATGTGAATGAAAAACCTTACCTGACAAATTCCGAATGGAAAATTGTAGAGAATGAAGAAAGGGGTTATGAAGTTGGTTCAGTAAAACCATTTTGGCGTGAAGATGATGCAGTTGATAGACCTAAATTTTATATAACTGATGGCAATACTATTGATTCTGTGTTTGAAGTTGGTACAGATGATGGTATGATTCGTGTTCGTAACCCAGTCATTAATTTTGAGATTAAAATGGCAGGACAAAATCCATATTACAATCTCGAAATTACTGTTATTGATAAGGAATACAAAAGAGCTCGTGCTCGTGCCATGGTACGTGTATTGAATATTAATGAAAGACCTTCAGCTCCGTCAAGAACAGTATTTATTCCAGAAAACACTATTTCAACTTACTTTGAACCAGTAGTTGGATTTGATGTAGATGCTGAGCATAACCACATGTCTTCTAATGCAGATATGCGTCTAAATTATAAGCTAGTTGCCGATGCATCAGAAAATGGTGGCCGTCAATATGGCAATAAGATGTTTTCAATTGGAAAAGAAGATGGTCAAATTCAAATGTTAAAAACTGTCGAACAATGGCCTGGTTGTAGCCCAACTGCTGCAGACGTCAATTTTTTCAAAGCAGAATATGGTACTGGTGACTGGTTGGGCCGTAAGAAATGTAAAGCTATCTGTGATCAGTGGTTACCAGCCAACGCTAATACTGAGAATGAACAAAGTCAACTTGTTAAATTACAAAAAGATGACACTGTAATTAAATTAAATATTGCTTCTTCAAATATTCGCGTTGGTCAACGTGTAAGTGTGTCTAATACTGGTATTAATCCAGCCAGTGTAATTCAAGTTGATACATTCGTGACAGCTGTAGATGGTTTGGATGTAAGTATATCAAAACCTGCCATCTATGCGTGTACAACTGCAGGAGGATGTGATGCCCATGTCCGCTTCCATGGTTGCCGCAAAGAAGTAGAATGTCAAACATATTGTGTGATGGATGATAGAAATGTCTGGAAGAATCGTTTGGATTACGAAACAAGTGGCAGTATTACTTTGGTTGTCCGCGTTACTGATGCAGATGGTGCTCACTCTGGTCCGGAAGGGAATATGGGTGAAGCATTTCAACATAAAGACTACGATGCCCGTATTACAATTATTCTTGAAAATTCCAACGAAAGACCCATTTACTATGGAACAGTCCGGTCGGTAGACGAAAACTCAGGAACTTGGACGCCAGTAGGTGCTCCTGTCCCAGCTATTGATGAAGATGAGAGCGATACTTTGACCTACTGGGTTGATGAATCTATGGGTATGTCTGTGTATGGTGGAGATTGGTTGTCTACCAATTCCTTTTTTAATGACATGAAATGTTTTGACATCCATCCATTGTATGCACAAATCATTGTTGCTAATCCTATTTTAGATTACGAGATCCATGGTGCAATTCGTATTGTTGTTAGAGCAGAAGATAATAGCGGGTTTTCAGATAGTGCCTATGTTACTATTACCATTAATAATGTTAACGAGGGTCCTCGATGGATCGGTGGAGAGCGTGGATACTCTGAAGAAAAATGTCCTGCTGGTTGGCAATTGCTTGATACTACTACATGCTGCGAGCAATCAACAGGTTGTACTGTATTTTGTGCAATCAACGCCGCTGATGCAATTACACCATTCTTGAAATCTGGTACTGTCAGACCTGATTGCCGTAATTATGCTGAGAGTACCACAGTAATTGAGCGTCCAGCAGGCCCTGAAATTCGTCGTGGTTGTTCATTCTATGAAGATGGTACTGTTGATGGTGCATGTCGTGTCAAAGCTGATCCTGTTGATCATCCAAATATTGCTAAAGATAGAAGATGCAATATGGAAGATAACAAATGGTGTGGAAGTACAACTTTTGCGAAAAACAGTTTTGGCCAAACCCTTGAAACTCGTGATGCTCCAAATGCAGGTGCCTGTAGTGCTTGGTGTAGAGCACAAGCCTTCCCATATGGTGCTGGTTGTAGTTACACAAAAGCAAATGGTATGTGTGGTATTGTGAGAGACTGCAATAGTCTTGAAACTAGCACTACACATTCAGCAGCACAATGTGAAATGGGTAATGCATTACAACTAACATACAAAGTACTTGGTGGAGATCCAGGCCGTATTTTCACACTCAACTCACAGACAGGTGTATTTACAGTCCGTTTACCGATGTTCCTTGATTTCGAGAATATCAAAGAGTATGAATTAGCTATGCGTGTTACTGATGCTGACGGTTTGAGCGAAGAAGCACAAATGTCAATCACTATCAAGAATGTCAATGAACATCCAAACTTTGTCCGTGGTTTTTACGGCCGTGTCAAAGAAATTGCATGGACTGGACAAAGATTTGGTGAGTATGCTAAAGCCTATGACCCAGATTTTGTTACTATTGGTCCAGCTATTATTGATTGGTGGGGATCAGCAACTAAAACAAAATGTGTTGAGCGTCCATCAAGTGGTTCTTCAGATGTCCGTCTTGCTAAAAACTGTAAAGAGGGTTATATTGAAGGCAGGCATAAGTGGCCAGAAGTTGCCAATTGGAATTGGAAAATTGGTACTAGCGAAGTCGGAACTCTTGGTGGTGATGTGGACGATGAATTTCATATGTATATAAATGACCAATATGTTGGTTTCCAAAATGCTGATGAAAACTTGGTGCTACCTGTCCGAAGTTCTAATTCAGTTTGGCTGAAGTACAAATGGGTATTTAAATCAAGTAATAAAAAGAGAAAGAAACATCAAATATTGACTGGTAATGTTGAATCGTTTGCTTTAATAAATGAAGCAAGATTCCTCAAATTTTCTATCAATAATGCAGACGGTGGAAACAATGGATGCTGTATTGCAAGTGATGGTGCTGAAGGCGCACCAGAAAGAGCAGACTCTCTATCAATACAATGTCAAAATGCGCGTGCTAAATTTGGAACCGCTGCATGTAAGAAAAGTGTGTACGGTATTACTTCCAGTGGGCGTATGTATGTCTCTAAAAAGAATCAAATGAATTCTGCACACAAAACGATGTACGACGTGACTGTGCGTGCAACTGATCCTGGTGGGTTGTATGCAGAAACGAATTATCGCGTGGAAGTACTGGTTGCAAACGAGAGACCAACATTAACCAAGCGTATAGCTACAATCAAAGAAAATTCAAATAATAAAATTGCTTATGGCGGTGGAATTCATGGTTGTGGTAAAACACAAGAATGTGGAGGATCACATTTAGGTAGTTGCAGAGGTTACCCATGTTACAATGATGGAACAACAACCTGGAGTTTTGCCAATGGTGTTACACCCGTTGAAATGAGTGTACCAAGTACTACAAGTTATAATAAAGCTAAAGAATTGTGTGCGAACACTGGTGGACTGTTATGCTCTCGGGCAGAAATATGTCCAAGAGGTGCTTTACGGAATACTTTTCTAGGTAAAGCTGAGGGTGGTATGCGATCATCCAACATGTGGGTACCAACTCGTGATAAAAGTAATTCATGGGTCGATATTGGTAATATTGGTGAATCAGATGGTTCTCAGGATTGCGGTAGACGCGATGCTGGTGATGCAACTGCTCCCTGTATTAATACGCGACACTGCCGTTACCATAGAGATTCATATGGATATGCTCCATCATGGGGCACAGGTTCTTCACCAAGAAGCGAACGTTCTATGATTATGTGCTGCCAAACGAAAAATACCGTGTTTGATACTGATATTCACGTTGGACGCCCACAATCTTTAACATGGTCGATTCGTTGGGGAGAAAGACCAAGATATGAAAACTTCAAGATTGATCGTAATACAGGTGTTGTATGGAAACGCCGAGGTGGATATGGTTTGAACTTTGAACGTCAAAACATGTACTATTTAATGGTACGTGTACAGGATAATGGTGTCGGGCAATTATACGCTGAAGCTCCCATTCAAATTGATATCCAAGATGTGAATGAGCGTCCATGGGGATGGGGACAAAACGCATATTTACAAGAGAACAGAGGTGCTAATGTTAGAATGACAAGTACTCTTCGCAGTTGGGATTGGGATTCAATGGATGGTCGTGGTTCGAAAATTACTTGGGATATGGATGGAGGTTATGCTGGTTTTGGCTGGCATAGAGAAGAAATTCCATTCAGAATGACACCAGGAAGTAGAGGTGAGATTTTTTCAACTGGCCCTACTAATTATGAACGTGTACCAATCTATTTCATTCGTGCAAGGGTGACTGACACTGGATGGGATTTCCCAACCAAAAAAATTGAAGATAAAACTATAACAGAATTAAAACAAGCAAAGCTAAGTAATATTGTTATTGTCACAGTTATTATAATTAATCGCAATGATCAACCAAAACTATCTGATACAGAACGGAGGGTAGATGAAAATACTGCTAGGCGTGGACTTATGCCAGATACTTTGGTAGGCGAAACATTGGCCATAAATGCGGTTGAAGAAGACTCGTTTGATGATTTATGGTGGTCTATTGTTTCATGCAGTCCTGGACCTAACCCTTTCCGAGTGAGTAATGATGGGCAACTTTTTGTTAAGCATCGTACTTATTTGAATTATGAGAGTAAATCAACTTATAAAGTCGTTATCAAAATAAAAGATTCCGGCTGTGATGTTTGTCAAAATCATCCTATTTTAAGTGACACAGGTACTGTGACTGTTAAGTTGAATGATTTGAATGAGGCTGCAAAATTCCGATCTTCAGCAAAAACTCGTTATATTCGTGAAAATTCAGTTGTTGATGCTATTGTTGGTCATAGGTCACAAACAAGTCATTTCAGTGGAAGTGATGGTGAATTTAAACCGAAAGATCCTGATGCTGATCAAATTCATAGTTTCACCATTACTGGGCAACCAAAACGTTTCAAGATCAAAACAATTAAAAACAAAAAAGCACAAATATCTGTGATCAAAGGTGCCTATCTTAATTATGAATCTTTTGATACACAGTTCACTGTTGCTGTTCGGGTTACTGATCATGGTGGACCTATTACTGCTGAGTCACCAGCCATTACAAGTGGCGTTGATTGTGTTATTAAACTCATTGATGTTAATGAACCTCCTCTTTTGGATGATATGGCGCTTTGGGTAGATGAAAACACACCAAGAGGTGGTAATATTGGTAAAGATTTAGTTGCTATTGATCCAGATATTAAGGATCGTGGTAAACTTAAGTATGTAGTCAATGATAACCGTTTTGGAACCAGGTACTCAAATAGCATTGGTAATTTAATTGTTGCAAATGAAGCCATGAATTATGAAGTTACAACTCGTTATACAACTACTGTATACATTACTGATACAAGATGGGGTGGATGGGATCCTATTACCACGGATGCAGTATTGACTGTTCGCGTTATTGATATTAACGAAAGACCAAATATTGATGATCAAACTAGGTATGTGGAGGAAAATGCACATGTTGATCGATTTATTGGTAAAGATTTGTTAGCTACAGATCCAGATAACCATCAAAAGTTGACTTATAAGATAACAAGATCTGAAGGACGTACAACATGGAAGATTGGTGCCTGTGATGGTCAATTAATGGTTGCTATGGCGAATATTGACTACGAGAAGAAATCGAGCTATAAGATGACAGTTAAAGTAACAGATTCTGGTATTACAGGGTATGACCTTCTGTCTGATAAAGGAAGAATGACCATCAGAATTATTGATGTAAACGAAGCACCAACAATGAAGGATTTAGTGTTTGCTGTTGATGAAAATGTTCCAGTTGGAACAATAATTGGACCAGGACGTCCAATTTCAGTTGCTTTGGGTGATGTTGATAATCTCAACAGTGCCCCCGGACGACCAGATTGGCAAACTCACACGTTCGAAATTATTGCTGGTAATGATGGTGATACTTTTGCTTTGGATAAAAATACTGGTCAACTTAAAGTCAATCGTCAAGACGGGTGTTTGAGAGATGATGATAATGCCAGAACTGCCTGTCAAACTCTCAACTATGAACGTCGTGATCGTTTCAATCTTCTCATTGAAACAACAGATAGTGGACTCAACGGTGGCAACCAAGGTAGGAGTGATAGTTCACGTGTTGATAAATGGGGGGACTACTTTACAACCGATCCACTTAGTGTAAGATCATGGATAGAAATAAATGTTAATGATCTAAATGAAGCTCCTAAATTCTCATGTGGTATTTTCCCATGCGTCCCAACTGATACTGGTAAAATATTCCTTGAGACTATGTGGAAAAAGGAACAAACACCTGATCGCATTCCTTCTACATCCTATAACATGGAAGTTGGTAAGATATCTGGTACAGATGAAGATCAAGACCCAGTTCGTTTTGAAATTACTGATGATAATGCCGACATTATTCCATTTGTAATTGATGAAACAACTGGTATGGTATATGTTCGTGGACCAGGAGAACTCGACTACGAAGGCGGTATGACAACATTTGAATTTGAAATATCTTGTTTCGATGTTGCTAAAGGTAGAGTACCAAAACAAACCAGAGCAATATTGACAGTTGTAGTTATTGATGTGAATGAAAATCCTGTCATTGAAGATCAAATGTTTGTTATTGCAGAAGATCACGGCCCAGCAGAAACGGTTGGTAGACTTCTTTCAACCGATCCTGATGTTCTTGCTGGTCAAGAGCATGTTTACACCATTGAAAGTGGTAACACTGATAATGCATTTCGCCTCTTACCGAATGGTGACCTTCGTGTTGTGCATTCAACATGTTGTGGATCTGAAATTGATTTTGAAATAAAATCACGCAACGATTATACATTAGTTGTTCAGGTACGAGATAACGGAGAAGGTGGTCTTATAGCCATTGCTCAAGTTCATGTAATTGTAACAAATGTTAATGAAGTTCCATTTTTCGTTATTCCTGGTACAAAACGTATTGATCCACGCACTCAAGAGTACAATGGTGAGTATATTCGTGAAATTGTTGAATGTGCAAATGCTTTGGACTACAAAGATCCAACCAAACACGTACCATGTGTGGGTAAATTGGTCACTGGTGGACCTATCAATGCAAAGGATCAAGATGCTGGAGATACAAATCCAGCCAATCTCCTGTTAATGACAGGCGTGAAAGCTGCCAAATATACAATTAACAGAAACAAAGGATCAGGAGCAAAGAAATTCGACATCGATCCAGTTACTGGTATCATCACAGTCCGTGCTAATACTTACATTGATTACGAACTCGTTATTGGTTCAGCTTACGAACACCCATATACAATGATGATTTACATTATTGCACAGGATCAAGGAAACGATGGTCCATCTCTCTCTGTTGAAGTTCCTGTACGTATCAATATTTTAGATCGAAATGAATTACCACAACCTAACAATTACAAACTAGCAATAGGTGAAAACGCACAAATAGGAGATAAAGTTGGTATACCAGTAACTTCAACTGACCCAGATCGTACATTGGCCAATACCCCACTTGATGATTTAACATACAGTATTATAAAGCAAGAAATCAAGAATGAAATTAGTGGTGAATTTGAAGATATGACACATATTGATCTTTGGGCCATTCATTCTAAGACTGCACAAATTACTGTAAACAAAGGTCCATCGCCTGATTCAACAGAATCGCCAGATATAAATAATAATAACATTAAACGAGGTTGCCAAAATTGTGAAAAATTGTTCAAATCAAACGATAAAACAGCACCATGTGAAGATGCTCAAGGAAATATTATTCGATTCGAAGAAGTCACACCTTTCCACGTCCTGGATGGATCAACTCCTACAGAAACAGGTACTTTTGAAGGTTGTTCGTGCAAAGATGGACTTCGTGAAGACAGTAAGTGTGTTACTAATGATTGGTACTCAAATGACAAGCAACCAAATCATCGCCTAACGGTGAGAATTATTGACAATGGTGATTCGCGTAATGCTGGAACCCCAAAACTTGCAACCACATCAACAATTGATATTTTCGTCGAAGAGCAAAATGCACCACCAACACTTCGTGATGCTGCACGCAAAGTTATTGAAGTACAACATTATTCGGGTAATTTGAATAACTTGAATAGTGGATCTATAACAGGTACGCCGATGATTGGGGGTGCTGTTACAGGTACTGACGAAGATGGAGATAAGATTGGCTACAAAATTGTTGGCGGCAATCTTGATAATCGCTTTTCAGTTGATAAACAGACGGGTATTATCAGAGTCAATAATATGAGAATGTTTGGTGAACCAACTTTGAATTATGAAAAGGTAGGTTCATATTTGATTATTGTTAAAGCAACTGATATACCACCTCCAAGATTTAGTCCAATGTCGGATACAGGTGAGGTTGCTGTTACTTTGGTTGATGTTAATGAATATCCTGTTGCAAGTGACGCTTTGCGTGAAGTCAAAGAAAATAGTGTTCCTGGTACAGAAGTTGGCCTACCAATACCATCTTATGATGAGGATTTTGATGATATTATTACTTACGAAATTATAGATGGTAACACTGTAACACAAATGCCACCGTGGCCTTTACCAATCGATTGTTATGAAGCTACTTATGCTGGTGATATTAAATCTTGTGGGTTTAAGCAAGATATTCGTGATGTATTTCAAATCAATGAACAATCAGGACAACTTAGTGTAAATAAGGACGTTCTTGATTATGAATGGAAGAATGATTATTATTTAACTGTTCGTATTACTGATCAAAATGGTCTTAGTGATGAATGTGAAATTCGCATTGGTCTACTAGATGACAATGATCAACCCGCATTACTACAGATGCAAAGAGATATTTTGGAGAACAGTCCAGAGGGGTCACTTGTTGGTACTGCTGTAAGAGGGTTTGATCAAGATTCTTTGGATATTATGTCCTACACGCTATCTGGAGATAATTGCTGGTATGTTGAGGCAGATGGTAGATCCGGTGAATCATACACTACGCTCAATGCTCAACTTCGCTCACTTGGTGAAGTTTCTGCTTTCCGATTTACACTCACTGGTGGTAATAAGTTTACACCACAAGGAACAGCGTACATTGCTCTTATCGAAGGAAGTACAGTTGAAGCTAGGAAATTTACTGGTATTAAATTAGAAATTTCAAGATCTCGTTATGCTATTCATGAATGTGATGCCGAGTCTTCGTGCTCTGTTGTGAAAGAAGTGGATCATAGTGATCCAGTTGAATGGGACAAACATACTGAATTTTGGGTTACTCTTAACAGAGAAGGTTTAAGTGGGCGTATTAAAATGGGTCGCGGTGAAAAGGCACCAACATCGAGTACTGACAATGGTGTGATTCAATGGCTTGTATCTGGAATGGCTTCAGGAAAAGTGTCTCATGTTGCAGCTACCACTAGCCGATACTCTGGTAATCTTCGTGTTCAAAGTCTCTGCTACGATACTCAATTAGCAAGTGCCTTGTTAGGATGGCCAAAAGATGAATGGAGTACTTCACTCACTTCAGTACCAGCCAACCCAGGAGGCCTTTTGACTATGGATGCGTCAACTGGTCAGCTTCTTTTATCTAGTCATGGTGCGGTACTTGATTATGAACTCTTTGGAGATGTATCTGTTGAAGTTACTATTAGTGATGGTTTGAAAACATTTGCAGCTTGTGTTAAAATTTCATTGATCAATGTAAACGAAAAACCAACAATTCAAGATTTATGCTCAACAAGTCCTCAATATCATGCATGTCCACATGTAAACGAAAATGACAATCGTATCAAAGCTTGCAAAGACTGTCCACCGCAAGATGTGTACACTGTCGCTACTTCCGAACAAGATAAACGTGATAAACACAAATGGATTATCTTATCTGGTAATAAAGAAAACACATTTGCTGTTGGCGCTCCAAATTCAAAGAAAGAGGGTGATTTAGTTGTATTGAAAGAAAAGACTAAATCAGGTGTAGATGTACTGAACTTTGAGTCACCTCTCTTCGCAAGTTATTTGTTGTTTGTTCGTGTGACTGAAACAAAGAATTGTTACCAAGGCAGCGGTAAAGCTGCTACATGCGGTTACTCGCCATTTTTGTCCGATGAAGCTCAAATGTTTGTTACTGTTGATGATGTAAATGAACCTCCAGTCCTTCTGGATGCTACATTTGAAACATATGAAAATGGCTTGGGTGCAACTGGAGTTGAAGTTGGTAGACCAATGATTCAATTTTCGAGTGATGTTGATGAGCACAGTGCTCATAAAGAATGGAAGACTTTGGCTTTCACAATTGATAATCAATGCTCTGATTGTGTTCTTAACATGTTTTCAATTGATTCTGCAACTGGCCAATTAAGTCTTTATAGAAAGGTACCTGGTAATTTCCCTGGTGGCGGAGCAGTAAATGAATGGGGTATAGATCTTCAAGCTCCGGTCTATAAAGACAGTGATGGAAAATGGAATGGATTGGATTATGAAACAAAAAATAAATATGAATTAACGATCTGGGCAACAGATGGTGGTGATCCTAAAATGTCTCCAAGAGGCTACAAAGATTCTGCTACCGTTGTTATTCACATATTAGATGTCAACGAAAATCCAACAACTGCTAGATTAAATGACAATGGCGATCTTATAAGAGATTTTAAATTGTACGTAGATGAAAACGCAGCAACATATACGCCACTAGATGGTACGATTAGCGCTCGCGACCCAGACAAAGATTCTCCACAAAAATTAAGTTTCAAAATTACTAGTGACTATGGTTATGAAGATATATTTAAAATGACAGAATGTGACGGTAAAATGTCTTTGGCCAAAGGTGGTGTGGATGTTCTAAATTTTGAAGTAAAAAGTGAATACATTATGGAGATGACAGTTACAGACGATGGTGGATTAAACCAAGTACGATTGAGTGATGAAATTTGTTCTGACAAAGTAATCAATGACGGTGAAGGTGGTTTATGCATTAAAGCGAAAGTAACTGTTGTTGTTCGTGATCGCAATGAACACAATACGTTTACGAATGGTAATATACCAATTCAACGTTTTGTTATTGAAAATAAACCAGGTATTGTTATGGGCGACCCAGTTGGCGGTGCATTGTCTCCTATCAAACCATTATTGGATGAATTAGCTGAAGCTGATCAAGGGCAAAAATGTCCTGACGCAGCCGCGTGTAATCCAATTGATCACCACAAGTGGGAAATAATTAGCTGCATTACATGTGCAGATATTGAGTGTGCCGTGACAGAAAACTGCAAAGCTTTGTTTGACTTGGATAAAAACAGTGGTCAGTTGTTTGTAACAGCAACTGGTCAAAATGTTGTCAACTACGAGATGCGTAAGAAGTTTACTTTTAAAATTAAAACAACTGATTCTGGTATTATTGCACAACGCAACGATAAAACGAACCGTGATAATCAACTATCAAGTGAAACGATATTTGAGCTTCATATATTAGATCAAAACGAAGCACCTGATGTTATTGATCACTTGTTTACAATTGATGAACATTCAATAGATGGACATTCTGGTCACACTTTGTCGTCTGTTGGTACCGATCGAATTCCATATGGTTCATCGTTAAAATTATTACCAGCAACCATTATTGCATTTGATCCGGATAATTTTGATAATCAAAAAGATATTAATGAGTTGGGTGATGATGATGTTGATCGCAACCAAAGATGGCAATTGTTACATTACGAGATTTTAAGTAGTGTTGGTACCCCATCTAAAGATGAAACACATTACTTTATTATTAATGCTAAAACTGGTCGAATTGATATTGCGCCAAATATGACTTTGGATTATGAGCGTGATTATCGTTATGATTTGCGTATTCGTGTAACAGATGATTATATGGATGCAAATACTTTGGAAGCAGAACCAAAGTATACTGATATTACAGCTACAATTATGGTTCAAGATATCAATGAGCGACCAACTATTCCAATGGTTGTTCCACATTTATACCATAATCCAGATTCTGTTGTTGAATCATCAGATATAAAATCGGGTAGCTCAGATGATCCAGATCGACCAGCAAATCGTCAAGGTCCATTGTACTCTAAGAATCTTCAACCAGATGGTAAGACTAAATTAGATACTACAAAACCAGACGACGCACAAATTCGAATTAATGAAGATAACTACGATGATCTTCCTACTGTTCGTTACGTTTATGAAAACAGTCCAATCGGAACTCTGACGCATGCGCATAAAATTACCTCATGGCGTGCTGACATGTCTATTAGTCAAGTATTGAATCAGGTTCGTGAAGGTGAAAATCAAAATACAAAACCATGGAAATTTGGAGAAACTGATCATGAAAGAACGGCATGGCATCGTGATAATTCAGACTTAGAATTAGATTCCGTATATCAGTGGAATAAATGGAAAATTTATGGTGGCCATAAGACATTTGAATTTAGTGAAGATGACAAACAATGTACTGGACATGGTGATAAAGCAGAGAAATTGAAAGACAATACTGGCTCTTGTAAGTACTATGGTATGTCAACACTTTGCAAAGGTGGATCGTGTGATGATATCCCACATGGAGGTGGAGCATTGTCTGGTCACTTAACTGTATCTGGACCATTGGATTACGAAGTAACGAAATCATACTCGTTTACTGTAACTGTAACTGATTCTGGTACACCACCACTTTCAAGTAGCGCCATATACACTATACATGTTCTTAATGTTAACGAGGAACCATGGACACCAGATTTCGGTCTATGTGTCAATGAGAATACGGCTGGATGGAGTTGCGATTGTGATGCAGCTACAGAAAACTGTGACGATTGGTCACAAAGAAGATGTTTGGGTGGCCGTGTTTCTGCTGGATTTGCACATTCGGAACCTCTCGGTGCAAGTTTACCAGTGAACGATGAAAATACTAGAAATATTAAAGGACCAAATTGTGTTGCAAGAGATGATTGGGAAGCCAGAAATCAAAAGCAAGGTATTTTCCGCTCCAACACATTAAAATCTTTCGATCCAGATATTGGAGATGTATTGACGTACAAGATTATGTCTGTCCAACCTGATCAATCTTCTGGTGATAAAGCATCTAGTCATATGCAAATTGATGCTGCTACAGGTCGATTGTACTTGGAAGAAACCTGTCAAGAAGTAGAATTTGTTTCTTCTTTCACAAAATCATGTTTTGATTATGAAAGACAAAATAATTATAACATTTCTATTCGTACTACAGATAGTGGTGGGTTGTTCTATGATTCAAAGGTTACAATTGATGTTACTGATATTAATGAACAGCCTGCTGTTGTCATACCAGCAGGTGAAGAGTACAAATCTTGTGGTGGTTCTTATGCTGGACAGCAAGCCTACTGTGCATGCGTAAACGGCGAGGTAAAATACAAGGGATTTTGTATTACTACATCATGTTCAAAAAGTGATGTTGATGAAGGTACCACGGAGCTCTGTGATACTGTTGAGTGTACAAGAGGTCTAGTAGAAGGATTCTGCATCGGTTGTCCATTAGTATTTGAAGATCAAGATCAAAGCATAGGGGATGACGTATTCACCAAATTTGAGTGTGATATTATGGTCAACGGTGCATGTGCTGATTCAAATGATGCTGAAGAAACTGGGTTCAAAGTACAAACGGATGGTCGCTTATGTGCAACACGTAATATTGATTCTGAATTCACAGAAACATTAAAGAAACGACGTCGTCGCCTTCGTTCTGAAGGTAGACGTCTTGCTGCAGATGATGTCACTGTATGTGCTGATACAAAGGTAACAGATAAAGCACCTGCTGAAGGTACTAGACTAACTAGTGTAGGAACTCAAACCTGCGTAACAATTATGGATGTTAACAACCCACCAACCATGTCTAATCAAACTTTCTATATTGATGAAAACATAGCAGCTGGAGGCCTTGTAGGTCATCCAATGAATGCTGCTGATGTAGATGAGGTTACAAAACCAGATAAAAGTAAGCAAGCTGATACTTTAACTTACGCGCTGTGTAGTGTTAGAACATCTTGCTCTCCTGAATGGGCAAATGAAACTTTCTCAATTCATCCTACAACTGGACAAATCACTGTTCTTGACAATCAAAGAGTTACTGATTGGTTGGACGGTACATTTGTCGAAAAGGATTCTATGGCGTCAGCTAAAAAGGATGGTGACACTATTGAATCAACAACAGTGAACTTTGAATACGTGAGTGGATTTTCATTGACTGTAACCGTCACTGATGATGGTGGATGCTTCGGACGCAAAGCACGTGATCCAACTGTAGTATGTCCAGAATCATTTGCTCATCCTACATTCGGTTACACAGTTGAAGGTAAATCTGATTGTTGTGATGCTGGCGATTTACGTGATATCTGTACGATGGAGGAGACTTTAGTACCACGATACAAAGACGGAACTCAAAACGATGCCGCTTCTCTTTCGTGTACCACTGATATGTGCCCACATCGTCATAAATGTGACCCTGATCTTTCAGTTGTGAAAACTATGACTATTATTATTGATGACGTCAACGAAAAACCTCGTGTCAATGAAGAACGTACCATATTTGCAGTAGAGGAAAATCGTGAACACGGGGAACAAGGTTTTACTAGTGGATCTGTTGAGGGTACTTTAATTGGTAGATACATTCCACCAACTTCAGGTGGTGTAAGTGCATGGAACTCTGGTGATTGTGATCGCACGGGTATTATCGGTTCAGATTCTGTCTTTAATGCGTCTAATGCACTTTCTAATGCTTCAAATACTTCAACTAACCCATCGGGTGGATGTTCACCAGCACGTGTAAAAGCACGTGATGATGATGCAGGTCAAGTTTGTGATATTGAAGGTGGTGAACAATGTGATAAAAACAAACATTTGGTATTTTCCATTGTTGGTGGGGATGGTCAAGAATTGTTTAACATTGATGAATTGACTGGTCAAGTAAGTGTAAGTAAGAAGGGTGCAAGTTATGAAGAAGTGGAATCCTACGAAACATTAGATTGTTCAAAATGTAATGATTTGTTTGAAAAGACAAGAGCTGATCCGTTGACAACAATTGCTTCAAGACCGACTGCCTATGTAGCCTATGGTACTGGTACACGGGGAGATGCTAATTTTGATATTAAAAACATGGTGTGGTCCTTTGAAAATAGCATTATGGAAAAGAACAAACAGTGTTGCGTTTCAACAACAGTGAAAAGATATGCACTTGATTATGAACGTAAAGATAGATACACGATTAAAGTAAGGGCTACTGACTCCGGTCGTCTAACTAGTGGACGTTCAGGTGAGAAATTATACCACGAGCGTGATATTACAATTATGTTAATCGATGTGAATGAACATCCAGTATTCCATGCATTTGAATTTGCAATTCGGGAGGCACCACGTGGTACTAATCGTGTGGGTGCTTTAGTTGGACAAATATATGCAACTGATGTTGATTCTATTAATGGTGTTGATATGTCTAAATGGGAGAATCGTGCGTCAAAAAATTCTGGCCAATTGTCCTTCACATTTGAATCAGTTGTACCGTACAGTGAAAAAGAAACAGCCTATGGAAATATGGCTGATGCCTTTGAAGTTCATTCTGAAACTGGTATCATACGTGTTAAAGAAGATGTATTAGATTATGAAGACATTAGTAGATATATTATTAAAGTTCGTGTCAGTGATGATGGTGGCCATGAAGGAAGTTCACTTTCAGTCACAAACACAGTCACAATTGTTGTTCAAGATGCCGATGACAGTGCAATCACTGGTTTTAAAGGTGGTCATTCGTTAGATGGAAAAGAAGTAAAGATGTTAACCAAGGGTGGTGATGCGGTTCGCATTCAAGGTATTAACTTCGGATCAAAACATATTGATGATGTGGCAGCTTATTTGGTCACTGCAAGATATAAAAATAAGAACGAAGAATATGAAGCAACTGATTGTAGAATTACCATGCCATACGAAGAAATAACATGTCTTACAGTACCTGGTGTTGGTGCTGGTATGCAATGGAGTGTAACCGTCAACGAAACGTACGGAGCAGATATCAATAACGATGGCAAGGAAGATACTATTCGTAGCCAAGATGCTCTGTGGCAAACTGTTTGGGATGTTTCACCATCCGAATCGCCATTTTCGAAAGCTATGACTTCATATTACCCACCATCTATTATTAGTCACTGTACTGTTGGCGCAGAAGATTCAATATGTTCTGTTAATTACAATGACGATTTGAACACACTTGGTGGTGATACTATTAAGATTACAGGTAATAACTTTGGTCCATATGGCACAGTTATTTATGCCATTTACGGTCAATTTGTTGCCCCAGTCCATCATTATGTTGCTGATTGTACCGTTAGTGATATTCCAGAGTATGGAACAGATGAATTAACTGGAGAAATCACATGTACGACTATTCCAGGTGCCGGTGGAAGCCTTAAATGGAAATTGACCGTATCAGAACAAGACAGTCCTGAATATGATAATACGTTAATGGCCTACGGTGCACCAGTTGTTACCTCACAAGAAATAATCAATAGTACAAATGGCCTTGCAACTGCAGGTGGTTCTACATTCTGGTTGCATGGACGTAATTTTGGTGGAAATGAAGCGATGAAATATGGTGGGCCAAACGTAGCTGTTAAGGTTACATTCGGTGGACCAGATCTCAAACGTTTTCCTACTGAAGATTGTGCTGCATTATCTCACGAATTAATTCAATGTATATCTACACCAGGGCGTGGTGCTTACCATGTTTTCGAAGTTACTGTTGTAGAAATAGTTTCGAAGGATTTAATTGCTGAATGCAACGGTAAAAAAGATTCAAAAGCTCAAGTTTGGAAATCACTTGTTGCTGAAGTTGAAAAAATAACTGAGGTGTATAATATTCAACTTGCTTCATATAATAGTCTTGGTGGTGATAATGCAACACAACAAAATATTGATTCGAATAAAGCATTAGTTGATAGCTACAAGCTTCAAAAAGATATTGCTGTTGAAAATGAAGAAGCTGCTAGGAAAATTTCTCTAACTGAAAATGCTACAGTATGTCCAACCATGGTGGATATTAATTACAAACCACCAACACTTATATCTGTTAGTGGACCAGGGGCACGTGATGCTGATACTAGAGGTCTACAAGCAGTCACTTTAACAGGTAAAGATTTTGGACCAGTCGGTGCATTAGTTGGCGATGTTTACTACGGAGCTAATCCAGGATGGTTAAGAGATGATTTAAGTGATCGTTTTGATCCAGTGAACAATGTTTGTAAAGATGGATGGGTGGGAATTGATTTAGAGCCAAAATGTTCATTCTGTGAGGATAAATATACTAATGATGGATGGATACTCTGTGACGAAGGTAGAAGAAAGGTATTTAAAGCTAGAGATGCAAGAGATGCATTAATTGAATCAAATGTTGGTATTGCAGCAACCGATTGTCGTGTAACTGTTGCAAGCACCGAAATCAAGTGTTTCAGTGGTGACGGTACTGGTATTGATCACTGGTGGGTTATGAAAGTTGAAGGTCAAGAAAGTAAACCAATTTTTGGTAACACATCTTATGCAAGACCTGTTGTTGAAAAATACGAAGGAGGTGGCTTGAATGGTATCAACCAATTGAATACGGCCGGTGGTGAAGAAGTCCTTTTGACAGGTCGTGGGTTTGGTACTATTGCAAGAAATGCTATCAATCGTGTTGTATACGGAATGATGCAAGATGGTGAACTTGGTCCACCATTGTGGCAAGCACGTGATTGTTCTGTTGTAGAAGACCATACTATGATTTCATGCAAGACTGCGCCGGGTGTTGGTAAAAACTTGCAGTGGAAGGTTACTATTGATGAGCAAGAAACACAAATTCGAACTACTCGGTACAAATCTCCAACTATAACTAGTATTTATGAATACACAAGAAAAGATGCTGGTAAAGACTTACCAGACAATCCTACTCGGGAAGCATCAACAGATGGTGGTGAACGTATTCATGTTATTGGTAATAATTTCGGTCCATCTGATGACTACAAAAAGACACATACTGGTTGTGTTAAAAAACTTGACAAATATACTGGATCGGATGCATTTTTGTGGGGTAAAAACAAGGGTGAACCACTTGAAATGGTACATCGCGCTCATGAAGAGTGGGATGGGGAAGGTGGACCTTGTGGTGCTGATGGTTCAACAATGTATGACAAAATACCAGTTACTGTTACTTATGGACCTACTGGTGGTGAGTTTACATGTGAAGATCCAGTTGTTCAAACACATGGTATGATTGAATGTACCATGCAACCAGGTGTTGGTCCTAAACTTCACTGGAAAGTCTACGTCCATGATCAAAATTCGACTGTCAGTGATTGGTGGACAAGTTATGCACCACCTGTTATTAAAAAGGTGGTTTACCCTATTAACAGAAAACTAGCAAAAAGTGGTGAAGATATTTACACCTCAAAAACCAACGCAGGTGTTACTGCTGCTGTCAGTACTGGTGGTGGTGAAGTTGTTCGTATTTGGGGTTATAACTTTGGTGTAATGGCTGAAGAAGCAATGATTGACATCTGGTACGATGGTAAAAGATACCCAATTGAATTGCCAGAAAAAAATAAATATCGAAGTGAGCAAAGATACGAATACACCGAACCTGGACCAAATGTCTGGTCTTTTGACAATGTTACATCTGTTGAAATGTTACACTATGTCGATTTTGCTGTACCAGCTGGTCAAGGACATGGTAAGAGAATTGCTGTTATGGTAAGAGACCGATACGATATTACAACATCTTCATGTTCTCTTGGTGTACATCTGAACTGGGACTCACAAGATATTGTCAAATCATGTCTCGAAAATGGTAAAAACATCATTCATTATCGCGATCCAAAAGTCAAGGGCGTTAATATTTATGAAGGTATTACAAAAGAAAGTCGCACGTTATTTGTACGTGGTGATTCGTTTGGGTATACAACAGCACTTGGTGATGTTCGTGTTACTCAAGTAACAAGCGATTTCCATTTAGATCAATTTGGTAAACCTCTTGAACCACCAAAGCGTGTTGGTGGAACCCGTTCAGCTATTGATGATTCGTGTAAATTGCAACTTGCAGAAGTCGACACAACTAACGGATGGCCTATGGTTCGCCTATGTACTGCAGCCAGTGAACCAATTGGTGCAGAATGGTTTACAACTACTGAATGTAATACATTTACTGAAGAGGCCTATCAAGTTCAAGTTACAGCGACTGAAGATGGATCAATCCCATCAAAGGGTGAAAGGCGTAACGTAATGGTAAGAAAAGAGCAGTGCATTAACCCACTTGGAGATGAAACTGGAAGATCAAGTCGTACTGGCAAACATTCTTGTGAATGGGATGAAAAAAGTGAGACTTGCGTTGGATTCTTTGGTTTCACACAAAAAGTTAACGCAACAAATGGTGATTGGCATCACGAAGGAATTGAATTCCAATTTAATGGTATCCTTCGTGTAGATCCAGAAGGTTTGCCATTACCAGATGGTTCAATGCCATTAATTTTAGAAGGTTTCGTTGAAGTAGACGTTGGTGAAATTCCAGCTGTAGGTGCAACTCCTGGTGCCAAGCCACCAAGAGAGGTATCAAATGTTGCATACTTTGCATCGTATTCTCCTCAAGTTTGGTCATTAGGTGCTGGACCAAAGGATGAGTTCGGTAAAGAACCAGGTTACGATACAGCTGTAGTTGCTGATCCATATGTGAACGAAAATGTAACTGAAAGATCTTTCTATAAATTTTTATGTGGTAATGTAACTGATATTGATCAATCTCCATTCTACATGACTGCATTAAATGGGAAACAACCAACTGCTTCTCCATACATTGATGAAGAGGGTGAAGAAAAATGGATACAACCAGAAATTGACGTCAGTAAAGCACAATTAGATCTGTATGGATATGACGAAGAGACAATGATAATTGCTAAAACTACAAAAATATACAACAGATGGTGTGGTCCATGTGTTGGCAGCCGTGTATGTCATACACTCAACACAGCTGTCCGTGACGATGTTGTTGTGCCCTTACCAGATGGAACTGAAATGAGATGCGGTGAAGATTCTACATGCTTGGACATACCAAAGGACGAACGTGTAAAATTGTGGTACACTACCAACGGTGGTGACTTCGTTACAATTTTTGGTCGTTACATGACAACAAAATTATCACAACTTACTGTTACTGTTGGACCTAAAACAGCAAAAACAGAATTAGACGTTAATATTGCTACAATTACTGATATTCAAAAATTATCTCAAAAAGAAAAGGCGTTTAGATTAGATTTTGTTATGCCAAGAGGACAAGGGCGAGCACAAGAACTAATTATAAAGCGTGGTGCACAAGCATCTTCACCTGTTGAAATTAACTACAGACCACCAGTCATTAAAAGTATACGTTTAAAGGATTGTTTGGACTTCGGCATTGATGGGCCATGGGATGTTAACAGAGAACGTGCGGCAATTGGTGATTGCAGAAGAACTGGATTAATGACTTCCGATGGATTTGGCTCTGAAGATATTGGATGTGAACCAGAATTAGGTTACAATTTATGTAATGACTATGCTGAAGGGTGTGGACCTAATGCCGGTGCCTGTAAACATCGTGTAAAGATTATGTCAAATGAAGATGCATCATGCCGTTCGTTTGGTGGTCTGTACAAAGCTGTTTCTGAGCGTAAATGTGATCAATTCATGACATGTGCTGATGTTAATGTGGATGGTATTACTGGTGAAAAAGTAAAGAGATGTCCAAAGAGATCACCATCGAAAGAAATCTTACAATGTTTCAAGGAACAAACACGTGAAAGCTATTTAGAGTGTGTGAAGAAGAACAAAAACGAATGTACATCTAGATGCGCAGACGGCGAACGTGCTGAATCCACAACTCCAGAAGAAGGTGCGGAAAAATTAATTATTTCTTCTCTTGGTGGTACAATTGTTATTTATGGAGAAGAGTTGGGTTATGATTCAAAAGATGTTATGCATGGATTCGATCAATCAAAGGGTTACGAAGGACGTTCCAATCAACTCATGAGTGTAAGGAAGGTTGCTGGAAGAATTGTAGCAGCCAATGAGTTTAAAACTGTTGCACACACACAATGCACATGGGTACAATACGTAAAAGAAAATCAATTTTCAACGAAAGAAGGTGAAGATAAAGATCCAGTTTGTACAGCAGACTTTCAAGGCAAAGCATGTGGTAAAGAACCTGGCCAAGAATGTTATTGTAAAGTCAAAATGGAATGTTTCATTCCACCAGGACAAGGCACAGATCTGAAATTTTCTGTTGTTATTGGTGATCAAGAATCGAATAGTTGGATGTTTTCTTACGCCCCACCACATGTTCATTCAATATCTACTGGACATGCAAATGATCCAGTATCAACATTCCCAGGTAAAGACTCTAGTGGAGGTAAGAAAAGAGTGGAAATTACAGGCTCGAATTTCGGACTTCCAGCAGCCATGTTTAAACAGATTGTAAGTGACTTTGCCCTAGCTGGCCATGGATGGGAAAAAGATTCAGCAGCAGAGGCACCAACAATTAGAGCATCACGTTTGACAGGCGGTACATTAGATGGACAAACAGATCGTCGATGTGACCTAACTAAATCTGATTGTGATAGAGCAGAAGGTCTAAACTGTAGTCCAACAATTTGTGCATCTGAAGAAATTCGTGAAGCTGGCAATCAAAATAGTGACGATTACAAGCTGGATAAGATGGGAAAAGATGATATCAAAGTAACTATTGGTGTTCATGATTGTAATATCGTTAAACATGAACCAGAACAATTATATTGTACTGATGTTACAGAGCCAGCAACACCATTATGTAATTGTAAAGGACTTGAGTTAAAAGATCCGAAACTGGCATATCCTGCAACATCACCAATGACATGTACACCAAATTCTAACTTGCAGAATTATGATGATAAACTTGTAACAGGCTTCTTCCCTTGTAGTTCAAGCCTCAATAAAGAAGCTCGCCCAACTTGGATTGATGGTGAACATGCTCAAAAAGATCACAATGGTAAGCGTCGCTGTGTCTATATACCAGGTAAAATTACTTGCAGCATTCCAGAAGGTCAAGGTACACGTGCACTAGCTGTCAAAATTGAGAAACAAGATCATATGGGAACTGCTTTCTTCTACAAAAAACCAAGAGTAAAAAGAGTATATCTTGAGAGTCAAAATAGAACTGGTAGAACAGATGGTTACCTCAATCGTGATGAAAATGAAAAGGAAATTATGATTATTGAAGGTCAAAATCTTGGTAAAGATGGTTTCTTGAATAACATTGGTGCTCCACGATTGTACATGTTACCAAGAAGACAACTTCCATATGCTACAGTTGGCTCACAAGAAATGAATTTTACTAATTTAACAAAATTTAGTGTTGATGTTGATCGTGAATCAATGACTGTTTTATCACATGATCATAATCTACTTAAAATTGAATTACCAATGATATTAGCAGGTGATACACCAACAAAAGATTTACAACTATATGTTGTTCACACTGATGAAGATCCTGCTTTAATGGAATTAGACGTACGTGAACACCCAAAAACAAGAGCAGCGAAACGTCGTATGCGCCGTCGTGCAAGAATGTTAGGACATCTAGATGTTGATTATGGACAAGTTGCATACAAAGGTAGAACCGATTATTATTCCAAACATTATTCTAATACAACACGTACTAAGTTTATGAATACTTGGACCAATGAAAAGAAGCGTGAATGGTTGTGGTGGGGACATTCAATGCATGGTGCACACGGTATTGGTTCATCTAAATCAATCAGTTATGTCATTCCAGCGCCATCATCTGGAAACTTCTCTTATCAACAACCAATCTTTTATTCTATTACTAACAAACATGCTGGAGATCGTATGCCTTGGAAACGTGAAGATGGTGGTTCAACTGATGGTTGGTATGCCATATTACATGGTGCTAACTTTGGATATGGTTGTGGTGGTGAATGTATTCAAACAGATGCTTCAGTTGCAGCTGCAATTTCTAGTGGTGAAGAGCCACAGGATATTTTGACACATTCTAAATCAACAATGGGTACAATTCGTCATGAGGTACTTGAGTACGATGGTGCTGATCAAAAAGTATTCCGTTTGAATGAAATAGATTGGCAACGTACACAAAAGGATAGTAAATTTGATTGTTCTTGTAAGCAAAAGAAGGGACCTAAGGGTAAACCAGCTTGTGGTGCATTTGAAGTTACAATGTGTGATCATATTACATTCTGGAATCACACTCATATTGAATTTTTTGTTCAACAAGGTGTTGGCGCAGGACTTGCTTTACAAATTGATACTGGTGGGCAGAAAAGTTGCTCTTTCAGACCTAAGAATGGATTAGATACACCAGCTAAATTAAGATGGTGTAAAGAGGATGCGGCTGGTGATGTCAACGGATGTCAAGATCGTAAATACAATACATTAAATTTTGCACCAGAACAAGAAATTGTCTGTAATCCAAATAATGTTAATGAGTACGATCCATCTAAATGTTTCTGTACTGGCATGGATGTTAACGATCGTACACCTTCAATGTACGGTGGTTGGTGGACTGTTGTTCCGGGAATGGACAAAATGACAGCACGCCCAAGACCGTCACGTCAAGGAAGATATTTCGATACTTGGACAAATCCGTTCTTATGGCAATGGATGCCACGTGCAGACGATTGGCCACATTCACACGTTGGTGATATGATTCCAGTGGATATCGGAGACAAAGATCCTATACCATGGCGTAAAAGTTGGTGGCCAAAACGTCAAGTTACAATTAATTACGCGTTACCAGTAATTGACAAGATTACACCTGATACTTTGCGAGGTCACGATGAGTTGAGCGAAGTTAAGCTAGCTCAATTGCCGAAAGAACAAAGAGATGCAATGGTCAATCAAACATCAGGCACATCTTTTGAAATTGGTGATCGCGGCGAATTGATTACAATTACAGGTACTGGATTTGGTGTTATTCGCAACATACCATTCGTGACAATTGATGAGATGCGTTGCGAAAATGCATTACTTGAAACTTCAGACAAATATCCAGAAGGTCACCCATTGCCAGCATTAACGTTAACATGTGATGCACCAATTACAATAGTTGGACCTAAAGGATACGACGAAAGAATTAATGCGATGCGTATGGAAGTTCGTGTAGGTGATCAAGCAGCTATTATTAATCCAGATTTAGATGCCCCAACAAAAAAGAATTTATTGCGTACATTATGTCGTCGAGGTAAGTATGGCCAAGAATTTGAAAAATGTGCTACCTGTCCAAGTCCAGCTAAAGGGGCCAAAGCTGCAGGATCTGAATGTATGGGTGGTATGGGTGTAGAAGCTGAACCTAAACCAGCACCATTTTGGTTCTCATTGCCTCTAATTAAGGATGACTTGACTTGGTATGCTAATGAAACGAGATTTTCGCGTCGACCTGATTTACGTTTTACATGGACGGCAAAGGATGGAGATGAGCCAGAAAATTATGTTGGTGATGCATTAAGCCGAGCTGCCAAATCTGAATTGGATGAATATACTTCTTTCTGTAATCAAACTGTTAAACCTAATGTTACTGTCTGTCAGGTTGATGGAAACGGTGCTGTAACGCCAGAAGATCGACAGAATTCTGCTGATGGGTTATGTACAATGCCAGGGCAATATCCACCAGATGCATTTTGGATTGGTTCAGATTATAAAACATGCTACCACTATTATGACGGAAATAATCCAGGATTTACAGCATGGGGTAAGCCATCAAATAAGATTGGATATGACATTAAATGTGAAGGCAAAGGTGCATTATGTTGTTTGAGTCGTTGGTGTAAACCATCAGCTGCTACAGACGGAATTAATAACGAACCAGCTGTTCAAGGATGGTCATTTGTACGTAAAACAAGATCTAAAAAAAGAACAATCGGTGATAAAGTAGAAGAAACTGATGTTGGATGTGCTATCCCAATGACTTTCGGTGATCCTCGTTTTTATATTGGTCGCGAAGATTCTAAAGGTAATTGCATGAGTGCAACACATGGATGGTACGTCTGGGAAGAAGATCGTGTATCGAATGGACGCTTACCAAAAAGGATTAAAGAACAAGAATTAGCAAATTGTGGACCGGCTGAAACACCATTTTGTATGCCACCTACTATTGTAATGAGTAGTCATGAAAATGGCTGTCTTCCACGTGGTGCTGTTGGTGGTAAAGATGGTGGATCATTGTGTACAAAAGCTGTTAATTTACGTGTCTCTGATGGTGGTGGTGTTCAAGGTGGTGGAAAAGGACCCGATGCAAAACCAGCCGCAAACAATGCACCAGCACCTGCCTCTACTGGTTTGCGTCGATTCTTGGAAGAAGTTGCCGGTGCAGCAGCTCCAGCAGCTAGTGATGGTGGAAGTATGGATGCTGCTGCTAGTGAATTAACTGGTGCAGATAATCGTTGTCACATGGATCGTTGGAATCGACCAGTCTGTCCATACTTTGTTCCATGTGATCCAGCCGTTGCTTGTATTGGTGACAATATGTGTGGTGTTGGATACGTTGGTAAAAAATGTAACAAATGCGACTATGGATATTTCCGTACAGATGGTTATTGTGTCGGATGTCCTGAGAACGGTTATTTAATGTTAGGGATGTTCTTAGCTGGTATTGTTGTCGTCGGTATCTGCTTGTGGATTATCAATAAGTTAAAAATTAATATTGGTGTAATATCAATCGGTATTGATTACTTCCAAATTATTGGTTTGTTTTCATCACCAAAAATTCCATGGCCAAAACAAATGGTAACGCTTTTTGATTACATGTCAGCATCAAGTGTAAGTATTGACTTAGCTGCACCAGAATGCATGGGACAAGGTGGCGGTATGGCTGCACATGAAAAGTGGTTCTTGACCATGTTTTTACCTTTAGCTGTACTAATAGTAATGGCAATGTACGTTGGTGTTGATTTAGCAGTTGCCATTTTTAAGAAGACTAAAAGTAGAGCCAAAGCAATGAGCCGTGGTACACACAATAAACATGATAAGAGCCAAGGTTTAATGGTTGAGGTTGAGCAACGTGTTGCAACGTGTTGCAGTATGTTCTTATCGATCTTTTACTTAGTTTACGTGAATTTGACAAAGAAGGCAACAGATATTTTTAATTGTGCTGCTGCGGATCCACCAGATGATCCAATAACACCAACATTATATATGTCTATTGATCCAAGTCAAGAATGTTGGAGACCAGGTACATGGGAAACAGGTATGCATGTTAAGTTAATACCATGGGCTATAGCATGTGTTTTATCGTATTCGTTGGCTTTCCCATTGTTCCTTTACTTTAAGTTTTATAAAAACAGACAAGTTATCTTTGAAGATCAGTTATTGAATGCACAAGATCGTGGTGAAGTCGCCAAAACAAATCCAAATTTCAACTTTAGAAAACGATATTCAGCAATGTACAAGAATTATAAACCTGACTATTGGTATTGGGCATTGGTATTGATGGCCAAGAAATTGGCAATATGTTTCTGTGGTCTAATGTTTAGACGCAACCCCATGTTCCAATTGTCTGTAGCTCTCCTTATTTTATTTTCATGCTTTGTGTTACAAGTCTTGAATCGACCGTTCATGTCAATGGAAGAAAAGGCAGGTGTTGTAAAGATTGCATCCAAGCGTGATTTTGCAAGAGGAAATAAAATGTTGAGAAAAATGGCTGCATTTGGTAATAGTGATGACATTGAAATGGCAAAGAAAAGATTAGCTATGGAGGAGCAAGCTCAATTAACAGTTGCGAAATCTATCACAAAAAGTGCCAAATTTTTTGTAAATTACAATCAAGTTGAAGCTATTTTCTTAGGCTGTTCAATCTATGTATGTTTGGCTGGTATTATGTTTTCTTCCGGATATTTCGATAACATTTATTACAAAGCACAAGGTGATGCAATTGGTATTGTTACCGTGGTCATTTGTATTGGTTCCATAGTGTATTATGCCTGGGTCATTGGTAAAGAAATTAATGGAGTTGCTTTGTATCGTCGTGAAAGAAATAAAGCTAAATGGAGTTCATTTAAGTCAAAAGTTAATTTCCATAAAGATGTGATGTCTTTAGATAATGCTAATGCTACTGAAGGTGAAAAGAAAGCAGCTAGTAAAATTGGTGCTGCTTTTATTGGCAAGAAGGTAAGGAGCGAAATGCATGCTGATATCATGAAAAATGGAACTCAAGAAGAGAAAGATAAGTTGCTACATTTAGAAAAGACGAGATTAGATAAACGTAGAAAACGATCAAAATCACAAAAAAGAAGAATGCGTAAAAAGAAGACAAGACCACCAAATGAAACGCCTGAAGAAAGACTTGCAAGAAAACAGAGGCAATTAAAAAGGCGTGAAACAAGGAAAGCGGAGAGAAAAAAGACAATCGAGCAGAAGAAAGCAATGGCTGCTGCTAAAAAAGAATAAATGATACATACAAACTTATACGAATGATGAGATGACAACAACGACAAAAATATATAAAATTATATCTTTTTACGATGTTGTGATTTCTGGCTGATTTGTTATCGTGGTTTTTCAACTGCGAAACAACTAATGAAAAAAAAAAAAAAAAAAAAAAAAATTT